>TARA_B110000503_G_scaffold14797_1_pt1 | contig 46440 bp, 48 predicted proteins | sample TARA_B110000503 | Tara Oceans TARA_B110000503 (sample SAMEA4397472) | marine metagenome | biome: Polar Biome; feature: [SRF] surface water layer (ENVO:00010504); material: water (ENVO:00002006), including particulate matter (ENVO:01000060) such as... | depth 5 m | reverse complement strand
ATTGGCTACAATAAAAGCGAATATATGTTTGATGGTAATTCTTGTGGAGTTTTTTCTGCTATACATGAACAATCATCTGATATAAATCAAGGTGTAGAGAGAAAAAATCCAGAAGATCAAGGTGCTGGGGATCAAGGAATGATGTTTGGATACGCTTGTAATGAGACAGAAGACTATATGCCATTAGCTTTAGATTTGTCTCATAAAATATTAATAGAATTAGCAGAATTAAGAAGAGAAAATAATGAAATAACTTATTTAAGACCTGATTCTAAATCCCAAGTAACACTGCAATATTCTGAAGATAATAAGCCTGAAAAAATTGTGGCTATAGTAGTTTCTACTCAACATGATGATTTTGATATTGAAGATAAAATGTTAGCTAAAATTAAACTGGACATTACTTCAATTCTAATACCAAGATTATTAAATAAGTACCCAGATTATAAAACTTTTTTCAATAATGAAATTGAGTATCACATAAATCCAACTGGAAAATTTGTTATAGGTGGCCCACACGGAGATACCGGTTTAACAGGAAGAAAAATTATTGTAGATACTTATGGGGGAAAAGGTGCACATGGAGGAGGTGCTTTTTCAGGAAAAGATCCTAGTAAAGTAGATAGAAGTGCGGCTTACGCGACAAGACATATCGCTAAAAATTTAGTTGCTGCAGGTGTGGCTGATGAATGTTTGGTTCAAGTTAGTTACGCTATTGGAGTGGCTAAGCCAATGGGCATATTTGTTAATACTTATGGAACATCAAAGATTTCTATGAATGATAGTGAATTAGCTAAAATTGTTGAAGAAATTTTTGATATGCGCCCTTATTTTATTGAAAAAAGATTAAAATTAAGGAATCCAATTTATACAGAAACGGCTGCTTATGGACATATGGGAAGAAAATCAAAATTTGTTACTAAGACTTTTATTTCTCCAAACGGTGAATCAAAAACTTTAGAAGTCGAGTTATTTACCTGGGAAAAATTAGATATGCTAGATAAAATTAAACTAAAATTAAAACTATAATAAATGAGTAAAGCAAAATACATTCCATTCAAAGTAAAAGATATTTCTTTAGCTGATTGGGGAAGAAAGGAAATTAGATTAGCAGAAGCAGAAATGCCAGGTCTTATGTCACTTAGAGAAGAATATGGTGAAACAAAACCATTAAAAGGGGCTAGAATAGCAGGCTGTCTTCACATGACTATCCAAACAGCAGTTCTAATAGAAACTTTGGTTGAATTAGGGGCGGATGTTACTTGGAGTTCATGTAATATTTTTTCTACTCAAGATCATGCAGCAGCAGCAATAGCAGCAGCAGGGATACCTGTTTATGCATGGAAAGGTATGAATGAAGAAGAGTTTGAATGGTGTATAGAACAAACAGTGTTTTTTGGAGAAGATAAAAAACCGTTAAATATGATTTTAGATGATGGTGGAGATTTAACAAATTTGGTGTTAGATCATTATCCTGAATTAGTAAAAGGAATAAAGGGTTTATCTGAAGAAACAACCACTGGTGTTCACAGGTTGTATGAAAGAGTGAAAAATGGAACTTTACCCATTCCTGCAATTAATGTAAATGACTCAGTGACCAAATCAAAATTTGATAATAAGTATGGGTGTCAAGAAAGTGCAGTAGATGCTGTAAGAAGGGCGACTGATATAATGATTGCTGGTAAAAGAGTAGTTGTGGCTGGGTATGGAGATGTTGGAAAAGGTACCGTTGCCTCATTTAGTGGAGCAGGAGCTATAGTAACTGTTGTGGAAGTCGATCCAATTTGCGCCCTACAAGCTTCGATGGATGGACATGAAGTAAAGAAAATGAAAACAGTAATTGGAAATGCTGATATAATTGTAACGGCAACTGGAAATAAAGATATTTTAAAAGAAGAACATTTTAGGTTAATGAAAGACAAAGTAATTGTTTGTAATATAGGACACTTTGATAATGAAATTGATATGGCATGGTTAAATAAAAATTACGGAAATACAAAAGATGAAATTAAGCCTCAAGTCGATTTGTATAATATTAATGGTATAGATATTATTGTTTTAGCAGAGGGCAGGCTTGTTAACTTAGGTTGTGCTACTGGACACCCTAGCTTTGTAATGAGTAATTCTTTTACCAACCAAACTTTGGCCCAATTAGAATTGTGGTTAAATACAGATAAATATGATAATAAAGTACATATGCTGCCAAAACATCTAGATGAAAAGGTTGCTAAGTTACATTTGAGTAGACTTGGTGTTGAACTAGAGGAACTGACTGATGATCAAGCAAAATATATAGGCGTTAAAGTCGATGGACCATATAAGCCTGAATATTATAGGTATTAATTTAAGAAAAAAATTGTTTTAATATAAAATAGTATGATTTTAGAAATGAAAGTTCCTTCCCCTGGTGAATCAATTTCAGAAGTTGAAATTGCTCAGTGGCTAGTTAAAGATGGAGACTACGTTAAAAAAGATCAAACGATTGCTGAAGTGGATTCAGATAAAGCAACTTTAGATCTTCCTGCTGAACAAAGTGGTGTTATCACGTTAAAAGCGAATGAAGGAGATGCGGTAGACGTAGGAGCGGTCATATGTTTAATAGACACTTCTGCTAAAGCCCCAATTTCTAATGATATAAAATCAACAGAAAAAATTGTTGAAAAAACAATTCAAAAACAATCAGAGCCAATTGAAACTAAAATAGAAGTAAGTAGTTTCGCTAGTGGAACACCTTCACCTGCAGCAGCAAAAATATTAGATGAAAAAAAGATCCCTGTATCTAATGTTTCTGGTTCTGGAAGAGGTGGAAGAATAACCAAAGACGATGCGCTTAAAGCACTTCCAAAAGTAGATGTGGATACAATAGTTAAAGGGAGGAGTATAGAATCGAAAAAACTTTCACTACTTAGAAGAAAAGTAGCTCAAAGGTTAGTGGCTGTTAAGAATCAAACGGCGATGCTAACTACTTTTAATGAAGTTAACATGACTCCAATTTTTGATCTTAGAAAACAATATAAAGAAGAGTTTAAAGAAAAACATGGTGTTGGTCTTGGTTTTATGAGTTTTTTCACAAAAGCGACTGTTCAGGCTTTAAAGGATTTTCCAGATGTTAATAGCATGATAGATGGAGATCAACAAATTAAATATGATTTTTCTGATATAAGTATTGCTGTTTCCGGACCAAAAGGACTCATGGTACCTGTAGTTAGAGATGCACAAGGTTTGACTTTTTCTGGAATTGAAAAAGAAATAAAAAGATTAGCAATAAAAGCTAGAGATGGAGAAATTACGGTTGATGAAATGACAGGAGGCACTTTTACTATAACTAATGGTGGAGTGTTTGGATCAATGCTTTCTACTCCAATAATTAATCCTCCTCAGTCTGCAATTTTAGGAATGCATAATATAATTGATCGTCCTATTGCAGTGAATGGAAAGGTTGAAGTTCATCCAATTATGTATTTGGCACTTTCTTATGATCATAGAATAATAGATGGCAAGGAATCTGTAGGATTTTTAGTTTCTATTAAAGAAGCTCTTGAAAATCCTATTGAAAAATTAATGGGTGGAAATATTAAAAAGGCATTAGAGCTTTAGATAAAGTCTGTTTTTTTCATAATCTATAATAGCTTTTCCTTTTTTTAAGATATCCGCTCCTATTATCCCATCTACTTTTTGAATTTCTCTTTCACATAATGCTTTATTAATATGACTCATGTCAAATAAGACTATCGAACATGATTTGCTAAACCATTTTCCAACTTGTAATTTATTTTTTTTAGACACCTTAGTTTCTTGCATTAAATCAGTAGCACTGGATGCTTTAATTTCACTAGTTTCTGAAATTAATTTGAATTTTTCTGATTCAGTTAAATTAGTACAGGTACTAGAGGCTCCGGTATCAAGAATAAACAGGCCGTCAATATCATTTATTATCGCTTCTATTTGATAATGGTTTGTAGCTGTTTTTTTAAGATTAATACTGGTGTATCCTTGAGATTTTAAAAAGAAGTGCCTTGTCTGTTTCATTAAAATAAAATTAATCTAAAATATTAACTTAGCCCCATGCAAATAATAGATACTCATACTCATTTATACCTTGAACAGTTTAAAGATGATATCGACAAGGTAATAGCTAGATCAATTAATAGTGGGATTGATAAATTTATCTTTCCAGCAATTGATTCTTCTCATATGAAGGATATGCATGATTTACAAAAAAAATATCCCTCAAATATTCACTTAATGTCTGGTCTTCATCCAGTGTATGTCAAAGACAACTACAAGGAGGAACTAGAAAAAGTTGTTAAAAGTATAGATAAGCATAGCTATGTGGCCATTGGTGAAATTGGGATTGATTTATATTGGGATAAAACTTTTTTAAAACAGCAACAAGAAGCTTTTGAGTTTCAAATTAGACTTGCTATTTCTAATGATTTGCCCATTGTAATACATTGCAGACAAGGTTTTGATGAGATTTTCGAAATATTAGATGCTGAAAAATGCACAAACCTTCGAGGTGTCTTTCATTGTTTCACAGGCACATTACAGCAAGCAAAAAGAGCAATAAATCTAGGTTTTAAACTAGGAATAGGAGGAGTAGTCACTTTTAAAAATGGAGGATTAGATAAATTCATCAATCAAATTGATTTACAACATCTCGTTTTAGAGACGGATGCTCCCTATCTATCACCTGTTCCTTTTCGTGGAAAAAGAAATGAAAGCTCTTATATAACTTATGTGTTAAGTAAATTGTCTGAACTTTATGAGATAAATGAAATAGAGCTAGCCGATATAACTACAAAAAATGCTATTAAAATATTCAATTTATAATATTTAAAATACCTATTTTTGGAGCTTTTAAAAAGAGAGGTGGCCGAGTGGTTTAAGGCGCACGCTTGGAAAGCGTGTATACGCCAAAAGTGTATCGAGGGTTCGAATCCCTTCCTCTCTGCAAAAGTCACATAAAAAATACATGCTTAAAAGAATGTCAAAGGAAGTTTAATTAATATTACATGTTTGTGTAAAACATTATTTTTATTTAAACTTTTTTATATATATTTATCAACTTAAAATAAATAATTAACACTAATAATAAATTTTAAACAATGAAAAGACTATTATCACTTTTAATATTAGGCGCTGTTTTTTTCTCTAACATTGGAAATTTAAATGCTCAGGATGAAACTGTTGCTGAAGAAGTTGTACAAGAAGAAGTTATGGTTGAAGAAGCTCCAACCGAAAGAGGTTTTACTCAAGAATTAAAAAATCGTTTTATTGAAGGTGGTCCTGGGTTTATGGGAATTGTTCTTGCATGTCTTATTTTTGGTCTTGCAATATCTATAGAAAGAATAATTTATCTAAACCTTGCAACTACTAATACTCAAAAATTAACTGAGGATGTTGAAAGTGCACTTAAGTCAGGTGGTACAGAAGCTGCTAAAGAAATATGCAGAAATACTTCAGGCCCTGTTGCTTCTATTTTTTATCAAGGATTAGACAGAGCTGATGACAGTGTTGAAAGTGCAGAGAAAGCTGTTGTTGCTTATGGTGGTGTTCAAATGGGACAACTTGAGAAAAATGTTTCTTGGATATCTTTATTTATTGCTTTGGCTCCAATGCTTGGTTTCATGGGAACTGTAATTGGTATGATTCAAGCATTTGATAAAATTCAAGCTGCGGGAGATATGCAACCTTCACTAGTTGCTGGTGGTATTAAAGTAGCATTATTAACTACGGTATTTGGACTTGTAGTTGCAATTATTCTTCAAATATTTTATAATTATATCGTAGCTAAAATAGATAGTATTGTTAATGACATGGAAGACGCTTCAATTACTTTAATAGATATTTTAGTAGCTCACAAAAAATAAATTTATGAATATTCAAAAAATAACTACATACACAGTTGCTTTTCTTGGTATTTTGGGCGCTTTTTTTCTAACATTTATAGTTGTAAAAGGCGACGATGCAATTGAGATGAGCGCTATGCAAGGAGATTATAGTAGTATTACTCCTATTATTCTTTTAGCGCAAATAATATTAGCAATAACTGTTTTAATTACAGTATTTTTTTCAGTTAAAAATTTAGCTTCTGATAAAGAAAAGCTTAAAAGTTCAATTATGTCAATTGGTGCCTTTTTAGTAATTCTTGTATTAGCTTTTATTTTTTCTTCTGGAGAAGAGACACCTATGCAAGATGGAGCAGTTTTGTCTGCTAATGGAGCTAGACTTGTAGAGACAGGGATTAAAACGTTTTACTTTTTAACTATTATTGCTATTGCTTCAATGTGCTATGGATCGGTAAGAAAACTAATCAAAAAGTAGATGGCTAGAAAATCACCAGAAGTAAATGCGGGCTCAATGGCCGATATTGCTTTTCTTTTATTAATATTTTTCTTAGTAACTACTACTATAGAAACTGATTCTGGAATCAACAGAAAACTTCCTCCAATGGAAGATGTCGTTGATCCTCCAATAATTAAACAGAAAAATATTTTTACTGTTGTAGTGAACAAAAACAACATGATTCTTGTTGAAGAAAAAGTAATGGCTTTAAGTGAAATTAGAAAGGCAGCAGTTAAGTTTTTAGATAACGGAGGTGGAGTAGGAAAAGAAGCTTGTGACTATTGTAAAGGTGAAAAAGACAGGTCATCATCTGACAACCCTGACAAAGCTATTATTTCATTAAAGAATGATAGAGAGACAGATTACAAAGTATACATATCAGTTCAAAATGAACTAGTGGCTGCTTATAATGATTTAAGAGATAGAGAATTTTTATCCTTATATCCAAATGAAAGAATGAGTTTTGTTGAAGCAGATAAAAAATATACAGATCCAAGAACTTCTGAAAGAGTTAAGGCATCTCTTAAGCCTAAACTTAGCTTGGTAAAAGATATGTATCCTCAAAAATTATCTGAGGCAGAACCTAATAAAAATAATTAGTATGTCTAAGTTTAAAAAGAAAAAAAACGGAGAACAACCTGCGATTAATACAGCATCTTTACCTGATATTGTTTTTATGCTTTTATTTTTCTTTATGGTTGCTACTGTTATGCGTGATAACACCTTAATGGTTGATAATAAGCTTCCAGCAGCTGACCAAGTTCAAAAGTTAGACAAGAAAGATCGTGTAATTTATATATATGCTGGCAAACCAAGCGCTAGGTATGAATCTAAATACGGGGATCAGGCAAGGATTCAATTAAATGATAAGTTTTCTGTAGTTTCTGATGTTGGAGCCTATGTACTTGCTGAAAGAGCTACTAAAAGGGAGGAATTGCAAAATGTCTTAACAACTGCATTAAAAGTTGATGGCGAAACTAACATGGGTCTTATTTCTGATATAAAGCAAGAGTTAAGAAAAGTAAATGCTTTAAAAATCAACTATACAACTAGAATTGGTGACTATACCCAAAACAGATAAAAAAATATTTAGCTTAAAATTCAAAGCATCCTTATAAGGGTGCTTTTTTTGTTTATATTAAGTAAATTTGTGTTATGCATAAAGTAATTCTTATTTTTTGCACATTATTTATTAGTCTTTATTCTTTTTCTCAGAACAAAGATTTAGATGATAAATACCGTGAGGATCAAATTTATTTTGGTGTCTATTATAATTCATTATTAAATAAACCATCTGATTTTAATCAAAATAAATTTTCTAATTCAATTAATTTAGGGTTTATTAGAGATTTTCCTTTAAACGTTAATAGAAATTTTGGTATTGGAATAGGTTTAGGTATATCAAGGAGTTCATATAATCATAACTTAAAAATAACTAGTGAAAGCAGTGGTTTTAAAGGTATGATTGTTGATGACTTAAGTACATTTAATAAGAACAAGTGGATTTATAATGAGATTGAAGCTCCTTTCGAGATTAGATGGAGAACTTCAAGACCAGAAATTTATAAATTTTGGAGAATTTATTTTGGAATTAAAACCAGTTATATTTTTAGTAGTAAATTTAAATATGATTCAACAAATAAGACTTATTCTTTGTCTAACCTTCCTTTTAAAAAATTTCAATCAGGTGCAACTATAAATGCGGGAAATAACACTTGGAACCTTGGTATTTACTTTGGTCTTCAATCAATATTCAATGAACAATTTGAAAAAAAGCATTTAGAATTCAAGAATATTAAACAATTTAAAGTCGGATTAATGTTCTACATTTTATAATTAACAGGTTTCAATATTATTAAATCTTCGATAAAAGCTTAATAAACTGATAGTTTTACAATTTTATTTATATTTACAAGATTATATTAAAACGAATACAACTTAAAAACTAAAAACAAACTCTATTATGAAAAGTATTTTGTCTATGATTGCAGTACTATTTAGTACTTTAATTTTCGCTCAAACCACGGTAACTGGTACTGTAGTTGACGATAATAATGATCCGATTCCAGGAGCAACTATTGTTGTTGATGCAATGAATGGTACGGTTGCAGATTTTGATGGTAATTTTTCAATTTCTGTTAGTCAGTCCCCACCTTTTACAGTAACAGTATCAAGTGTTGGTTTTGATTCTGCTACATTAAATGTAACGACTTCTAATTTAGACTTTGATGTAAAATTAGAATCTTCTCAAAATTTACTTGATGAAATTGTTATTTCTGCTTCAAGAATTGCAGAAAGACTATTTGATTCTCCGGTAACTATTGAAAAATTTGATTACAAGGATATCGCTCAATCTACTGGCGCTGATTTTTACAGTAGTTTAGATGGTCTAAAAGGAGTTCAGATAAACTCTGGTGGACTTTTCTTGCAACAAATAAACACAAGAGGTTTTTCAACAATTTACAATAATGGATTTGTTCAACTTGTTGACGGAATGAATAATGAAGCCCCTGGATTGAATTTCTCTGCAGGTAATTTACTTGGAATTAATGAATTAGATATCCAGAGTGTTGAATTAATGCCTGGAGCAGCATCTGCTTTATATGGAGCTAATGCAACGAAAGGTATTTTATTTATGAATAGTAAAAATCCATTTGACTTTCCTGGTGTAAGCGTTTCTTATAAACACGGTATAACTTCTCAAAAAGCAGCTGGTGATAACGGTTATTATGATGTAGCTTTTAGAGCTGCCAATAAGTTTAGCGACAAATTTGCTGCTAAAATTACAATGAGTTATCAGCAAGGTGAAGATTGGCATGCGGTTGATTACAGAGATGTAAATCACTTAAATGGTCGTTATGTAAGTGGAACTATTGAAGCTCAAAACCCAAGAGATTTCCCTGATTATGATGGGATAAATGTTTATGGAGATATAGGTCAGAATTTTAATATGACTCAAGTTTTTGCTTATGCCGTTCTTCCTGCACTTGTAGCAAATGGAACTTTCACACCAGCTCAAGGAGCTCAATTTGGTGCAATATTTGGACAGATGAATCCAGATTTCTTTGGATCGACTATGATTAATACTAGTGGATATAATGAGGTAGACTTAGTTGACAATAAAGCTTCAAGTTTTAAGACGGATATAGCTTTACATTTTAAGCCAACGGAAGATTCGGAAATTATATTGAATTCAAAAATGGGTTCAGGTAATACAATGCTACATGCAACTAACAGAAACATGTTAAAAAACTTTGGACTTCAACAGCATAAAATTGAGTACACTAACAGAAACTTAAATTTAAGAGCTTATACTTCTATAGAAGACTCAGGAAACACTCATGATGTATCTGCTTTAGGAGCAGTAATGGCAATTGCTCAGCCTGGTGGATTAGCAGGGTATTTTGGAGCTTACTTTAATGGTTATTTTGGAGCTATTCCTTATTTAATAGATCCAAACCCTATAGTTGGTTTTGGTACGTTGGCTTATTATGCAGCAGCTGGATATGATCTTAATCAAGTATTAAGTGGAAGTCAAATGTTAGCTGCTCATGTTGCAGGTAGAAAAGCTGCCGATGCTAACATGCTTAGACCTGGTTCTTCCGCGTGGGATTCTGCTTACAATACAGCTATTTCAACAGGAATAGATGTTTTTGGAGGTGGAGCTGGAATATTAGATACTTCAAAATCTAACAGTTTTGAGGCTAATTACAACCTTCAAGATTTAGTTAGTGGAGTTGATATTATAGTAGGTGCTTCATATAGAGATTATATATTAAGATCTAATGGTACTTTATTTACGGATTATACTTCGCCAATCGAATTTAATGAGATGGGTATGTATGCACAAGCTCAAAAATCAGTTTTAGGCGGTGCTGTAAAATTAACAGGATCTATGAGATATGATAAAAGTGAATTTTTTGATGGACATATTACACCTAGAATTGGTGCTCTTATTAATCTTTCAGAAAATCAAAATATTAGAATTTCTTACCAAACAGGGTACCAAAATCCATCATCCCAAGACCAGTACATCGGCCTTGATGCTGGTGCAGCTGTTTTAATGGGTAGTTCACCTGATAATGTTGATAGATTCAATATGAGGTTAAGAGGTGGTTCAGGTAATAGTTATTACATCACGGGTAAGCAAGTTCAAGAAAATTCGTTTACTCTTGCTTCTGTTTTGGCTGGAGCTCCTGTTAAGGCTGGAAATCTAGGAAATGTTGAAGCTCAATATGTAAAATCTTATGATCTTGGATATAGAATTAACGGAAAGAAAACAGCACTTGATATAAATGCTTACGTAACAGAATGGGATAACTTTATTTCAGCTGTAAATGTGATTACTCCAATGTATAATACTTATGGAGGTTTGGTAGCTTTAGGCGCAGGAGATTATAAAGTGTTTAGTTATGATGCAAATACTGATGAAGTTGTAAGAACGTATGGAGTTAGTGCTGGTCTTGAAACACAGGTTTTAGATGTGTTTGATTTAAACATATCATATTCTTATAATAAAATGAAATTTGATAATCCTAATTCTGATTATGAAGCAGGGTTTAACACTCCTCAGACTAGAGCAGTTGTAACGTTTGGTTCTACTAAATTAGCTGAGAATTTTTCATTTAATGTGTCTGCTAAATATCACGATTCATTTACGTGGGAACAATCAGGTTTTATCGATGGAATAATTCCTTCTAATACAACTTTTGATGCTTCTATGAATTTTGAAATTCCTTCAATCGATTCTAGAGTTAAAATAGGTGGTGTTAATGTTGGTGGTAATGAATATATGGTAATGCCTGGCTCAGGAATGATTGGAAGTCAATTCTATGTTGGATTTATATTAAACCCATAAGCAATAATATTATAATGTTTAAAAAAGGCGACTTAGGTCGCCTTTTTTTGTAAAAAAATTAAAGTATTTAAAGTATAAAATTTTATATTTGCCACATTAAAATTCAGTTTTAATAATTATAGATATATTTAAAATTAAAAATCATACAATGTCAAATTCAATTGGTAAAGTTTCACAAATTATGGGCCCTGTAGTTGATGTCATTTTTGACACTTCTACTAACAAGCTTCCAAAAATTTATGATTCTCTTGAAATTAAAAAATCAGATGGTTCAATTTTAGTCCTTGAAGTTCAGTCTCACGTTGGTGAGGATGTGGTTAGAACTATTTCTATGGATTCTACTGATGGACTTCAAAGAGGAGCAGAAGTGTTAGCTACTGGATATCCAATTAAAATGCCTATTGGTGAAAATGTATATGGAAGATTATTTAATGTAATTGGTGATGCAATTGATGGTTTAGGTAATTTACCTAAGACTGGTAAGGATGGTTTATCTATTCATAGAGAAGCTCCTGATTTTGATCAATTATCTACTTCAACTGAAGTTTTGTTTACAGGTATAAAAGTTATTGACCTTATTGAGCCTTATGCTAAAGGAGGTAAGATCGGTCTTTTTGGTGGAGCTGGTGTAGGTAAAACGGTATTAATTCAAGAGTTAATTAACAATATAGCCAAAGGACATGGTGGACTTTCTGTTTTTGCAGGTGTTGGAGAAAGAACTAGAGAAGGAAATGATCTTTTAAGAGAAATGTTAGAATCAGGCATTATTAAATACGGAGAAGAGTTTGATAAATCTATGGAAGAAGGAGGCTGGGATTTAAGTAAAGTTGATAAAAATGTGATGAAAGAATCCAAAGCAACTTTTGTATTTGGGCAAATGAATGAACCCCCTGGTGCTAGAGCTAGAGTTGCACTTTCGGGTCTTACTATGGCTGAATACTTTAGAGATGGTGCAGGTGAAGGCCAAGGTAAAGATGTTTTATTTTTTGTTGATAATATTTTTAGGTTTACACAAGCAGGTTCTGAAGTATCCGCTCTTTTAGGTAGAATGCCATCAGCAGTTGGTTATCAACCAACATTAGCAACTGAAATGGGAGCTATGCAAGAAAGAATTACATCAACTAAGAATGGTTCGATTACATCTGTTCAGGCAGTATATGTTCCTGCAGATGATTTAACAGATCCCGCGCCAGCAACTACTTTTGCTCACTTGGATGCTACAACAGTTTTATCTAGAAAAATTGCTGAGCTTGGAATTTATCCAGCTGTAGACCCTTTAGATTCAACATCAAGAATTCTTTCTCCAGATATTATTGGATATGATCACTATAATTGTGCTCAAAGAGTTAAAGAACTATTACAAAAATATAAAGAACTTCAAGATATTATAGCAATTTTAGGAATGGAAGAACTTGCAGAAGAAGACAAACTTTCAGTATATAGAGCTAGAAAAGTTCAAAGATTCCTTTCTCAGCCTTTCCATGTAGCAGAGCAATTTACTGGAATACCAGGTGTTTTGGTGGATATTAAAGACACTATAAAAGGATTTAATATGATAATGGATGGTGAATTAGATTACATTCCTGAAACAGCATTTAATCTTAAAGGAACTATAGAAGAAGCAATAGAAGCTGGTGAAAAAATGTTAGCTGAGGCATAATAAATAAATTCATGTATTTAGAAATAGTTAGTCCAGAAAAGACTTTATTTAATGGGGATGTTGATTCAGTATTAGTTCCTGGAACTGACGGATCTTTTCAAATGTTAAATAATCATGCTCCAATAGTTTCTACTCTAATTTCTGGAACTGTAAAAATATTAGGTGAAATTAGCGATTCAACCCAATTAGCAGAAGTTTTTTCTAAAGTTAATTCAAAAGAGACACACTTAAATATAGGATCTGGTGTTGTTGAAATGAATGAAAATAAAGTAATTATTTTAATCGATTAAAGTAATTTTCTTAATATTTTATAATGTATATTACATTAGGATTTAGTTGATTATATGAGATTAAACATTTCTATACTACTTTTTTTAACATTACAATTTTTGTTTTCTCAACAAAAAAATGCTGATCAAGTTTTAGATGAAGTAGTAGTATCTTCTACAAAAATCAATCTACCCTTTTCAAAAAATTTTAGAACTATTGAAATCATTTCTTCTGAGCAAATAGCACTTAGTGCCGCTACTAATGTTTCCGATTTATTACAGCAAACTATAGGAATTGATATCAGAAAAAGGGGTGTTTCTGGTACTCAAGGTGATTTATATATAAGGGGAGGAGGGTTTGATCAAACCTTACTTTTAATTGATGGTATGAAGATGGATGACGCTCAAACAGGTCATCATACTCTTAATATGATTCTTCCACTTTATTTGATAGAAAGAATAGAGATAATTAAAGGCCCTGCTGCCAGAATTTTTGGTCAAAATGCATTTAATGGTGCTATAAACATAGTTACTAAAGAAGTTAAAACAGAAACAAGAAAAGCAGATGTTGTTTTAAGAGAATTGTCATTTGGGTCTTATGGTCAGAAAAATTTGGCTCTATCTTCATCAATTATAAAAGAAAAAATTAAAAGTATTGTAAGTTTTACTACAAATAGATCTGATGGATACAGGCATAATACAGATTATATAAATAATAATTATTTTTCAAAAACTTCTTTTATAACAAAAACTTCTCCTGTGGATTTAATAAGTTCTTTTTCATACAGGAAATTTGGGGCAAATGGGTTTTATGCAAGTCCTTTAGCTACTGAGCAATATGAAGAAACTCAAGCAAGTTTATTAGGCGTTTCAACTGTTATAAAATCCGAGAACTTAATAATTAAACCTAGACTTTATTGGAAAAGAGGACAAGACGAATATATTTACATTAGAGATAATCCTTCTATATATAGAAATCTTCATAAAACCAACAAAATTTCTGCTGAATTAAGTGGATCTTATTTTACTAAACTTGGAACTACTGGATTTGGATTAGATTTATCAACAGTCAGTATAACAAGTAATAATTTAGGAGAGCACAGTAGAACGACAGTTAATTTTTTTGTAGATCACACTTTTGAGATGTTTGATAAAAAATTAAGCATGTCTCCAGGTATTGCTATTAGTCATTTTTCAGATTTATCTTTTCATTCTTTTCCTGGAATTGACATAGGATATCACTTAAATTCAAAAGTTAAATTATATTCTAATATTGGTAAAACCTACAGAATTCCAACCTATACAGATTTATTTTACAGCAGTAATACGACAATTGGAAATGAAAATTTAATTCCTGAGCAAGCAACTTCTACAGAATTTGGATTTAAATATAATACTTCAAAACTAGATTTTTCAACCACTATTTTTTCTAGAAAAGCTAAAAATATTATAGATTATGTAAAGAAAAATGAAAATGATTTATGGAAAGCAACTAATATAGGTTCCTTAAACACGACTGGCTTTGAATTAGATTTGTTGTATAAATTTGCAAGTAAAGAGGGTTTTTCAAATTCATTTAGTTTAGGATATTCTAATCTAAAGGACGATAATTACGTGAGTAATATAAACTATTCTCAGTATTCATTGAATTCTATAAAAAATCACTTAATCTCAAAACTTAATCTTAATTATAAAAAGCTCTCTTTTTCTACTGTTTTTAAGTATGTTAAGCGCTCCGATGAATCTAATTATTCAGTTTTAGATTCTAAAATATATTATAAATCCTTTTTTGTAAATGTGAATAATATTTTAGATACTACATATTCTGAAACTAATTTAGTTCCAATGCCAGGAAGAAATATGCTATTAGGGTTCTTGTATCGAATAAACTAAATCTCCCGAGACAAAGGTTTTAAGAACTTTGGTTTTATAAGTTTCATCAAGTTTGACACTCATTATATCTCTATCTATTACAATAAAATCTGCTAACTTTCCTTTTTCAATACTGCCTTTTTCTTTTTCTTCAAAATTTAAATAAGCAGCCCAAATAGTCATTCCTTTTAATGTTTCTTCTCTTGAAAGAGCATTTTCGAATTCAAATCCATTTTCTGGATATCCATTCATGTCTTTTCTAGAAATAGCTGCATAAAAAGTATGAAATGGATTTACTTTTTCAACAGGAAAATCTGTTCCCAGTCCAATGACTTTTGATTTATCTAACAGGGTTTTATAAGCGTAAGCTCCTTTTATTCTTTTAGATCCAACTCTGTCTTCAGCCCAATACATATCACTAGTTGCATGGGTTGGTTGAATAGAAGGCAGAATCTTGTTATTGAAACCTTCTATATCATCTAAATCAATAATTTGAGAATGTTCAATTCTCCACCTAGGATCTTCTTTGTTTTTAAGAACCTTTGAATAGGTGTCTATTAATAATTTCACAGTTGAATCTCCAATAGCATGTGTATTCATTTGGAAATTAGCCTCAGCAATTCTGGTAGCTAAATTTTTTAACTCATCTGGTCTGGTAATTAATTTTCCATAATTATGGGGGTCATCGTGATAAGGAGTTTTTAATGTTGCTCCTCTAGAACCTAGCGCACCATCTCCATATATTTTTACAGAACTCACATTTAATCGAGGTGTTTTAATAGGTCCATTTTGAAGAAAATAATCCAGATTATTTTTAGAATTACTAATCATAGCATAAATTCTAATTTTTAATTCTTTCTTTTTTTGAATGCTATCTATTAATAAAATTATTTCTTTTGATAAACCAGCATCATCAACAGTTGTTAATCCATTTTTAAAACATATTTTTTCAGCATTTAACAGAGCTTGTTTTTTTTCGTTTAAAGATAATTCTGGTAATATATTATCAATTAACTCCATCGGACCATCAATTAACAACCCTGTTAATTTCCCATTCTTTTTTTCAATCGTTCCACTACTAGATTTAGTGTCAACCGTAATTTTAGCTAAATCAAGAGCTTTTTGATTAACTAAATAGGCATGACCATCTATTCTTTCTAAAACTACCGGAATATTAGGATAAAGAAGGTCTAACTTACTTTTTGTAGGAAATTCTTTTATATCCCAATCATTTTGATCCCAACCTCTTCCTTTTATTATAGTACTATTAATATTTGAGTTTAACTTAAGTTTAGAGATTACTTCTTTAAATGACAGAGTCCCTACTAAGTCAATGACCTGTTGATTTAAACCCAAGCCATAAAAGTGACAATGAGCATCAATTAATCCTGGTAATACAGTGGCTCCGTTTAGATTGATTGTTTCTTTTGAATTATATTTCTTTTGAATTTCATCTGTTCCAATTTCATAAAACAGACCATCTTTTATTGCTATTGCTTTAGCTACATTAAAATCATGATCAACCGTATAAATATTCCCATTATAAACTATTAGGTCTACTTCAGGTTTACAACCTAAAAAAAATAAAGATATTATTATTAAGTAATTAAATTTCATAAATTTTTTGATAAATTAAACTGCTTTCCCATCCTCTATATAGTAAATATGAAAGTATTTTTCTTTTCTTTATTATAAGAGATAATCCAACCAAAGATGATAATTTTTTATTAAATATTTCTTCAAACTTATTTTGATACTCTAATTCATCAATTTCTTTTAAACCTTGCATGATGTTGAATGCAGAAATATTTCTTTTTTTAAGTTCATTAACTATTCTGATTTTCCCCCAATGTTTAATATTGAATTTTCCTCTTACATAGCTTTTAGAAAATCTGGTTTCATTTAAAAAATTTTCACTAATTAAATTTGAAATTATTTGGTTGGCTTCTGCATTAATGATATTAAATGTTCTTAATTTTTCATGAACCTCTTTATGGCACCTGTCTTGGTAAGAGCAATAATATTGTAGTTTTATTTCTATTTCTTTTATTGTAAGGTCACTATTATTCATGTTAGTAAAATAGGATAAATTAAAGCAAAAAAAAAGCGGCAAAAGCCGCTTTTATGCATTGATGATTCTACCATCTTTATTAAAGAATCTAAAATGTAAATAGGTGTATGCGTCTCTAGGGATAATCTTAATCCATCTTTTATGCTCCAAGTACCATTTTAATCTAACGGACGGATATCCGCTTTTTACATATGCAGCTATAAATGGATGCAAGTGTAAAATAATTTTCATATTACTGTACTTTTTGTTGTTTAAAATTTGCTCTAGTTTATCATTTATTTTATCAATTAAAACAATTGGAGCCTCAACAGTTCCGTTAATATTCGGATTTAATTCTACTGTTTTTATATCCATTTCTGATCTAACTCTTTGACGAGTCATTTGAATTAATCCAATTTTACTAGGGGGAAGTATTTTATGTTTAGCTCTGTCAGAATTCATTTCATTTGTAAAATGATCAAACAGTTTTTTTCTATTTAGAGCACTAGATAAGTCTATGAAGTCAATAACAATAATACCTCCCATATCTCGAAGTCTTAGTTGTCTGGCTATTTCTGTAGCAGCAACAATATTCACTTCAAGAGCGGATTCTTCTTGATTTTTCGCTTTAGTTGATCTATTTCCACTGTTGACATCTATTACATGAAGAGCTTCAGTATGCTCTATAATTAAATAAGCTCCCTTACTCATTGTTACAGTCCTACCAAAAGCAGTTTTAATTTGACGCTCAATCCCGTATTCTTCAAAAATAGGGGTACTAGATTCGTGAAGTTTTAAAACAGATTGCTTTTTAGGTGCAATTTGATTTAAGTAATCCTTAATCTCTAAATACATGGACTTTTGATTAACATATATTCCAGTAAATGAGTCGTTAAATATATCTCTAAGTATTGATGAAGATCTGTTTAATTCGCTTTGTAATTTTAAAGGAGTTTCTGAACCTTGAATTTTTTTACAAAGCTCTATCCATTGAGCGTGTAAATTTTGTAGATCTTTATCTAGTTCAGCAACTTTTTGATCTTTAGCTACAGTTCGAACAATAACTCCAAAACCTTTTGGCTTTATACTTTGCACCAACCTTTTTAGTCTACTTTTTTCTTCTCTGCTTTCTATTTTTTGTGAAATAGAAATTCTATTTGAGAAAGGAACTAAAACTAAATATCGGCCAGCAAATGAAAGTTCAGAGCTTATTCTAGGACCTTTAGTAGAGATAGGTTCTTTTATAATTTGAACTAATAAAGATTGGTTTGGATTTATAACATCTGAGATACTGCCTTCTTTGTCAATTTCCGTTTCAAATGGAAATTTATCAAGTGAAAAATTTTTTATTTTACCTGCGCTTACACCTTTAATGAACTTAATTAATGAAAGAATTCTAGGACCTAAGTCTTGATAATGTAGAAATGCATCTTTTTCATAGCCTACATTGACAAATGCAGCATTCAAACCAGAAATTGTTTTTTTGGTTTTAGCTAGAAAAATATCTCCGACATTAAATTTGTTTCCATCATTTTGTTTATGAAGTTCAATTAATTTACCGTCTTTTAGTAAGGCAAAATCAACAGCTGAGGAATTCGAACGAATAATTATTTCTTTACTCATAATATTGATTTTTAATATTCATTTTAAAATGAATTGTTATACTATTATACACAGGATTTTACTTATACATTGAGAAATCTTTAGTGATGAATTACGCTAAATTAATCTCATTTCAAAGAACTGAATATTCATTAAGAAATTGTAGTACTATTTGTTTTTGTGACGATTAGCACGGCTTCTCTTTTTTCGCTTATGTGTAGCCACCTTGTGCCTTTTTCTTTTTTTACCACTTGGCATAATTTTCTTTTTTTATTAAATATTAGTTATTTTCTTTTACACCCTTAGTAAAAACTTTCGCAGGCTTAAAAGCAGGAATATGATGTTCTGGTATTCTTATGGTTATATTTTTTGAAATATTTCGACCAGTTTTTTCGGCTCTTTTCTTAACTATGAAGCTTCCAAATCCTCTTAAATAAACATTTTCACCATTATTTAAGGATTTTTTTATTTCAGTCATTAAGTTTTCAACTGTTGATAAAACTTCATCCTTTTCTAATCCTAGGTTATTTGAAATTCTTGATACAATCTCAGCTTTGGTCATATTCTTATTTTTATTTATGTTTACTTTTTTTGTGTGCCAAATATATAAATTTATATTCATAATTCATTTTTTATCTAACCCTAATACATCATTATTATTTTGAACCAAATTTTATTAAAAAACATAAGCTCTACATTTTCTAAGGATCTTATTTCTTGGTATTTAAAAAATAAAAGAGAATTGCCATGGAGAGATACAACAGACCCTTATAAAATATGGTTGTCAGAAATAATATTACAACAAACTCAAATTAAACAAGGGCTGCCTTATTATTTAAGGTTTATAAAAAACTATCCGAATGTTAAAGCTCTTTCTATGGCTTTAGAAAATGATATACTTAAAATGTGGGAAGGATTAGGATATTATAGTAGAGCTCGAAATTTGTATAAAACCGCAAGAATTGTTACAAATGATTTAAATGGATTATTTCCTGTAAAATATTCAGAATTAATTAAACTACCAGGAATAGGTGACTATTCGGCTAGTGCTATTAGCTCTTTCTCTACTAATGAAGTTGTTTCAGTTGTTGACGGCAATGTTTATAGGTTTATTTCAAGACTTCTAGGTATTAGTACGCCTATAAATAACTCTAAGGCCTTGAAAGAGTTTAAAGAAGTAACGATGAGACTAATCTCAAAGGATAATCCTAGTGATTTTAATCAAGCTATTATGGATTTTGGAGCTGTTATATGTAAACCTGCAATTCCAATTTGTAATAATTGTATTTTTCAAAGTAAATGTTATGCTTATAAAAATAATAAGGTGTTTGATTTTCCATTTAAATCCAAAATTAAAAAACCCATAAACAGGTATTTTAATTATTTAGTTTTTGTGACTGAATTAAATGAAACATTTATTGAAAAAAGACATAAAAAAGGCATTTGGCAAAATCTTTATCAATTTCCTCTTCTGGAAACAGATAAAATAATTGAGTTATCTCAAGTAATTAAGTATGTAAAAGCTCAACAAAATATCAAAATAACAGAAAAAAGTGTTAAGCTATTTAATGACGAGAATATTATTCATAAGCTTTCTCATCAGAGACTAACAATTTCTTTTTGGATTATCAATGTCAATAATATAAAATCAAAACCTGTAAATTTTGATAATATAAATTCCTATCCTTTTCCAAGACCATTGTCTAAATTCTTGTCAATCTTCAAGTTGTAATGACAGGATTTTATTATATTTGATTAATAAAATTTTTAAAATGAGCGGATCTTTAAATAAAGTAATGTTAATCGGTAATTTAGGAGATGAAATCAAAATGCATCATTTTGATGGTGGAGGTTGCATAGGAAGATTCCCAATTGCTACAAATGAAAGCTATACTAACAAGGCTACTGGAGAAAAGGTTTCGAATACGGAATGGCATAATATTGTCGTTAAAAACAAAGCTGCTGAATTATGTGAAAAATATCTTAAAAAAGGAGATAAGATTTACGTAGAAGGAAAAATTAAAACTAGAAAATGGCAATCAGAAGATGGGATTCAAAGGTATTCAACTGAGATTCATGTTATGGAATTTAATTTTTTATCAACTAAAAATGATTTAAGCTCTAATTCAAATCCAATTGAAGATAAATTTGAACAAAATGGAGATGAAAGTGATGAAAACAATTCTAATGATTTACCTTTTTAAATCAACCTTGAATAAATATTGGAGACTCAAATCAGTTTAATTAGTGAAATTTTATTGCTTGACTCTTATGATTTAGTAATTAAGATTTTACTAATCATATTTTTAGTCATAAGCTCTGCTTTGATATCAGGCTCAGAAGTAGCTTTTTTTTCACTTTCTAATACAAAAATAAAAAAGGCAGCTAACTCAAATAGCAGATCTTTAAAATTAATTTCTACACTAAGAAATAATCCTAGAAGACTACTAGCGGTTCTATTGGTCTCAAACAATTTCATAAATATATCAATAGTACTTTTACTTTCTTCATTTAGTAATTTATTTAATTTTGATTTACTCCCTTACTGGGTTAACTTTGCTTTAGAAGTTGGATTTATTACTCTGATTATCTTGTTATTTGGCGAAATACTACCTAAAGTATATGCTAGTAGAAATCCAATTTCTTTTTCTAAAAAAATGGCTTTACCTATTCAAATTTTAGATAAATATGTTTTCTTTTTTTTAACTATTCCAATGAGTACTATGACTCATTTTATTCAAAAAAAATTGATTTATAAAAAAACAAATTTATCAGTTGACAAGCTGTCAGATGCTCTTGAACTTACAGATAAAAGTGAAACTTCAAATGAGGAGAAAAAGATATTAAATGGGATAGTTTCATTTGGAAGTCTAGAAGTTAAGCAAATAATGAAACCAAGAATAGATGTTTTTTCAGTTTCAAGTGATATTAGCTTTATAGAATTAATTAAAATAGTTAAACAAAATAAATACTCCCGAATTCCTGTTTTTAAAAAAACAATCGACAAAATTGTTGGAGTAATTTATTTAAAAGACCTGTTTCCTTATTTAAACAAAAATGAATTTAATTGGAACACATTAATTAGAGATCCTTATTTTATTCCTGAAAATAAAAAGTTAGATGATTTACTAAAAGAATTTCAACAACTTAAGATTCATCTTGCGGTTGTTGTAGATGAATATGGCGGAAATTCTGGAATCGTAACTATGGATGATATTGTGGAAGAGATAGTAGGAGATATAAGTGATGATTTTAGTCAGGATGATGTTCCGTATTTTAAAATAGATAATACCAATTATATTTTTGAAGGAAAATCTAACCTTAATGAATTCTATAGAATTATCGATACTGACGATCAAAATGTTTTCGAAAGCAAAAAGGGTGACTCTGAAACTTTAGCTGGGTTTATTTTAGAGCAAATTGGATTTTTCCCAAAGAAAGGGTATTCTATTAAAGTGAATAATGTGCTATTTACGATTAATGAAGTTGACAGAAAAAGAATTAAGAAAATAAAGGTTAGTCTTAAAATATAATGAACAAATTATTTTTTCTTTTTTTCTTTTTTTCTTGTGACCAAGTTTATTTGCCTAAACAAAAAGCATTTTTTGCTCATCAATTTCCCTCTCCAAATTATATACTTTCTAATAATAGAGAAAAAAAATTATGCAAATATAGTTTTCAAATAAACGAACTGTCTGAAATAAAATTTGATAAAAAATGTAATTCAATCATAAAATATAAATTATTGAATTCTAAGCTTTTTTTAACTAATATTAAAATTGATAATAATTTAGAATTAGTTAATCTTGATTTTAATAATAGAGTGGCAGAGAATTCTTTAAAATCTAATGTGATAAAATCTAGTGAATTTAATGATGTAAGTAGAAAAGTATATGCTAAATACTTTACATTTATTGGAGATACACCTTCAAATACTCAGTTTTACATCACAGATTCAATTTCAAACTACATAAGTGGATCACTTTATTTTGATTCAAAACCAAATTACGATTCACTATTGCCGTCAATTAAATATATGAATAATGACATTCGAAAAATTATTCAAACTTTTAAATGGAATTAATATTTTTTAATGTCAAATAACAATAAAAAGTGGCTTTATTTAGCTGTTCTATCTCTAGTTTGGGGGAGTTCTTATATTTTAATAAAAAAATCTTTGATAGGTTTGACGCCTTTTCAATTAGGTAGTCTTAGGATTATTTTTACGACTTTAATATTATCAGCTGTCGGGTTTTCTTCTTTAAAAAAAATTCCTAAAAATAAATGGAAATGGATTTTTATAACGGGTTATATAGGTTCTTTTTTTCCAGCTTTTTTATTTGCTTTTGCTCAGACTGAAATTAATAGTGGTGTAGCAGCAATTTTAAATTCATTAACTCCATTAGCAACACTTTTAATCGGATTAGGGTTCTTTAAATTTGTTGTATATCCAAAACAAATATTAGGTGTTGTAATTGGGCTAATAGGATCTTTCTTTCTTATTTATGAAGGTTCAACAATTAATCCTGATCAAAATTTATTATTTATTGCCTTTATTGTAGTTGCTTCAATGTGTTATGCCACTTCCGTAAACCTTTTAAAAGTTCATCTTCAAGAAGTTCCTGCAATGTCAATTGCTCTAGGTAATTTTCTTTGTATTCTTCCTGTGGCTTTAATTATTTTTTTCAACTCAGGGTTTTTTAGTATTGATTTTACAGAAAATAATGAAGTAAAAAACTCTCTTTTCTATATTTTAATTTTATCAATATTTGGAAGTGCATTTGCTAAAGTATTATTTAATAAGTTTATTCAAATAGCTTCTCCAGTTTTTGCTTCATCTGTAACTTATACACTTCCAATTGTTGCAGTTATGTGGGGATATTTTGATGGTGAGGCTATAAACAACCGTCAACTATTAGCTACTGCTATAATTTTAGTTGGAGTTTATTTATCGAATCGTAAAACAAAGATTACTTAAAAAAACTATCATCTATCTCTTCGTTAAGTTTTATAGATGTAATTTCAAAAACAATAGTTTGAGGCCCTGATACTACTTCTCTTTTATGCGCTAGTAAAACTCCCCCAATCTACTTATAATTTGAGTATTTATGTTATTTGGGTTTACTTCCATTAATATTGTATTAAATTTTTACTTAACTTTCCGTTTACTTGAATCCATGTATTGAATGTTCTACACGTACTTGATTCGGCCATTAATTCTTTTTTACCATCACCATCCCAATCATATGCTTTGATATAACCAGACCTACATTCATCTTCCATAAACCACTCTCCTTCATTAAATACTTCTTCTGTTTTTAAATCAAAGACATTGTTGTTGTTCTCATAATAACTTATTAAAGTTCCCTCATCTCCGGTTACACCTCGATATGTACTTGTAAATATATCATAATCCCCATCGTTATCCCAATCGGTTATTGCAATATCAAAGGTACACGTATACGATTTTTGTAACCAATTTGATTCACCTACGTAATCATATTGTGGTTCTAATATAATATCAGGCTCATCATTGTAAAAAGGATACGAATCTGTTCCTAAAAATATTATGGTTGATTCGTTATAATTATCGTCATTATAAAAGTTACTATAACCAGGATTATCATAACTTTTCGCTTCTCCTACAATTAAATCCATATATCCATCTTTATTAATGTCAAATAAAGTTTCTGAACAGATAAAGGAACCAACATCAAACCATGCATGGGAATAGGTAAAGTTACCACTACCGTTGTTTAACCAAACTTTTAATTCAGTTGTACCCGCTACTATATCAGGGTAACCATCTCCATTTATATCTGCCAAACTCCCACCATGATAATACATTTGATTACCACCTGATTGGTATGGTACTATTTCATTAAGTTCATACATTCCATCATTGTAAACATAAGAGAATATTCCACCAGATGATTCACCTATATTACCACCATATTCAAATGCATCATCTGCAACGAATATTACAAAATCGGTGTAACCATCTCCGTTTATATCAGTTGTAGAAATCTTACTTGCATAATAAGGAAGTTGTTCTAATATCATTGATTTATCAAATATCCATTGGGTTATACCATTTACACTTCCATTGTTTTTTAAAACACCATATTCAGTCCATTGAGATATATTATTATGTTCGTCTTTTTGTATATTTACAAATACATCATAATCCATATCACTCTCCCAATCAAAATAAGAAAATCCTCTTCTAAACATTATAGTTGAAGTACCTTGGCCCATTTGAGTATATTGAGATAAGTTATCATACCTCCCAGCATTGAACTCGTTATTTTTAATAGAAGTTTTATATTGAGAGATAGGAGGTAGTGTTTCTGCAATAGGAAGTTCATCTATATCGATAAGGTCTTTTTCACAAGAAGTTAAAAAAGGCAATGTTAAGAGAAGATACACTACTATCTTATAATTTATCCAGTTTTTCATATAAAAAAATTAGATCAACAAATCTATAAATTATATTTTATAGTTATAGTTAACTCAATTTTCAAGCAATTATTTGTTTTTTATTTAAATACATACACTATTATTTATAAAATTATTGGGTTATGTGTTCAATCCTTGTATATTTGCACACGTTTTTGATTAAAAAAAATAAATTATGTACGCAATAGTAGAAATAGCCGGTCAACAATTTAAAGTTGAAAAAGATCAGAAAGTTTTTGTGAATAGGCTTGACGGAAAAGAAGGTTCAAAGGTTACTTTTGATAATATATTATTGCTAGAGAACTCTGGAAAAATAGCTCTTGGTGATCCCTTAGTTAAAGGTGCAAGTGTTGAGGCTAAAATATTGAAGCATTTAAAAGATGATAAGGTCATTGTATTTAAGAAAAAAAGAAGAAAAGGATATAAAGTAAAAAATGGCCATCGTCAATTTTTGACTGAAATTATGATTGAGAGTATTCTTGAAAAAGAAAAAAAAACTCAAACTAAAGTAGAAGATAACACAGAAATTTCTACAACTAAAACAAAGGCTGTAGATTCTAAAGTTGTGAAAGCTCCTGCTAAAAAGGCAGTTGCTAAAAAACCAGTTGCTAAAAAGGCAGTTGCTAAAAAATCTTAATTAAATTTTTACAAAATGGCGCATAAAAAAGGGGTAGGTAGTTCAAAAAACGGTAGAGAATCAGAATCGAAAAGATTAGGAGTTAAAATTTTTGGTGGTCAAGCTGCTATGGCTGGTAATATTATTTTGCGTCAAAGAGGAACTCCTCATAAACCAGGAGAGAATGTTTACGTTAGCAAAGATCACACCTTACATGCTAGAGTAGATGGTATCGTTAAATTTACTAGGAAAAAAGATGACAAATCTTTTGTTTCTATTATTCCTTTTGAAGCTTAAACTCTCAATTTAATTCATTTCAAATTATTTATTAAATATCAGAATAGTTTAATAACTTGAACTATGCCTATATTTAAAGACTTAGAAATTATTCCTAATACATTTATTCTTATTTGGGAAATAACAGAGTCTGAAAGTTGTTTATTAGAAAACTTAAAAAGCTCTAATAAATTAACTTTAAAATTAAATCAACTTAAAAATAGCACTCACAGAAAACAATTTTTGAGTAATCTTCAATTGTTGAATATTAAAGACATTTCTTTTGAAGATTTAGAATACAATAAGAATGGTAAGCCGGAAATGAAAGATAAATTTATTTCATTCTCTCATTCCTTTGATATTTCAGCAGTTATTGTTTCAAATAAAAAAACAGGCATTGATGTTGAAAAATTTAGATCAAAAATTTTAAAAATTTCTCATAAATTCATAAGCAAAAGCGAAATTGATTTGATTGAAAATTTATCAATTGAAAATTTGACTAAAGTTTGGACAATTAAAGAAGCAGTTTATAAAGCTTTTGGATTTATTGGTATTGATTTTAAAAACAATATAAATATTGAGTCCATTAACAGTGCCTTTACAAAAGCAAATGTTAAAATTAATTATCAAGATAAATGTGAGACTTATAATATTGAAATTATTAAATTTTCGCAATACATTTGTTCTTCAGCAATTCAATTAACATAGTTGATGTATAATTTTTTTAATTTATTGTTCGAACAGTATTCGCAATATGAAACTATATATGTTGTGTTAGAAATTACTGCTGTTGTTTTTGGAATTTTAAGTGTTTGGTTTTCAAAAAACAATAATATCCTTGTATATCCTTCAGGAATGATATCGACTGCTATTTTCACTTATTTGTTATATAAATGGTTTCTTTTGGGAGATATGATGATTAATGCATATTATTTTGCCATGAGTATTTATGGTTGGTATATATGGACCAGAAAAAGCAATAATATAGTAACTCCAATCACAACTATTAATACAAAAGAAAAAAAAACATGTCTAGTCATTTTTATTTCCTCAATAATATTTATTTATTTAGTTTACATTTATTTTGATAAATGGAATAGTATTACAGCTTATATAGATAATTTAACTACAGCTATTTTTTTCGTAGGAATGTGGCTGATGGCAAAAAGGAAAATTGAAAATTGGATTTTTTGGATTATTGGAGATGTTATTTCTGTTCCTTTGTACTATTATAAAGGTTTAACCTTTACAAGCTTACAGTATCTTATTTTTACATTTATTGCAATTGCAGGTTATTATTCATGGAAAAAAATCTTAAACAAACCTCTTCAGACTGCTTTAAAGTAGTCCTTTTTGGTCCTGAATCATCTGGAAAAACTACCCTTTCTAGAGAATTAGCCAATTATTACAATACTTATTGGGTTGAAGAATATGCGCGTGAATATTTACAAAACAAATGGAATAAGGAAAAGAGAATTTGTGAATTAAAAGATATTATTCCAATTGCAGCAGGGCAAATTAAACTAGAAAATGAATTTTCTAAAAAAACTTCAAACCTTTTAATCTGTGATACAGACTTATTAGAAACTAAAATTTATTCAGAAACTTATTATAATGGGTTTTGTGACCCTGTTTTAACAGCTTGTGCATTAGAAAATAAATATGATTTATATATTTTAACTGATATAGATACACCTTGGGTTAAAGATGACTTAAGAGATAGACCTAACAACAGAAAAGAAATGTTTTTTGCTTTTAAAGAAGCTTTGATAAAATATAACAGGCCCTATATTCAAGTTTCTGGTGATCTCAAAAGTAGAATAAAAATAGCAACTGAAAAAATTGATAAAATATTAAAATAAAAAATAATGTAATTAATTTTTTAATTAGATTTGCAATAATATTAATGGGGTGCTACGGCTGAGATTATACCCAATGAACCTGCCAAGTAATTCTGGAGAGGGAAGTTGTTATCTACACATAGTATATCCTGTTTTTATAATCAAATTTAAACATGAAAAATAACATATACTTTTTATCATTAATAATAACCTTTAATTTATTTTCTCAGGAAAAAATCAAGGACACCATCCAAGGGACAAAACAGATTTTAGATCAAGTTGTAGTGCAATCTATTCGAGTCAAATATTCCGCACCAATTAGTCACTCTAATATTTCTAAAGCCGAATTATCTTCCCGAAACTTGGGACAAGATTTACCTATACTATTAAGTTTTTTGCCTTCTGTTGTTACTACTTCAGATGCTGGTGCAGGAGTTGGATATACAGGAATTAGAATAAGGGGAGTAAGTGCTCAATCTACAAATATTACTATAAATGGAATTCCTTTTAATGACCCTGAATCTCATGGAACTTATTGGGTTAATTTACCTGACTTCACTTCTTCTATTGAGAGTCTACAAGTTCAAAGAGGGGTTGGAACATCTACCAACGGTTCTGGGGCTTTCGGAGCAAGTGTTAATATACTTACAGATGCAATTTCTAAAAATGCTTATGCTGAAATTTCGAATTCAGCTGGGAGTTATAATACCATCAAGCATACAGTTAAATTTAGTTCAGGAAAATTAAATAATGCTTTTGAGCTTTCAGGTAGATTATCCAAAATTGACTCAGATGGTTATATAGATAGAGCATTTTCCGATTTGAAATCATATTTTTTGCAGGGATCATATGTTCAAGGAAATACATTTATAAAAGCTTTGGTATTTGGAGGGCATGAAAAAACTTACCAATCATGGTACGGAGTGAGTAAGGAACAGATTTTGGAAAATAGACGTCAAAACCCTTATACTTATGAAAATGAAATAGATAATTATAAACAAGACCATTATCAATTTCATTGGAATGAAAATCTAAATCAAAGATGGTCAACTAATGTTGGTTTAAACTATACTTATGGCAGTGGATATTTTGAACAGTTTAAAAATGATGATTCGGTCGAAACTTATAGTGGAATAGTGGAATCTGATATAGATGAAAATGGAGTTAAATTAGGAACAACAGATTTAATTCGAAGACGTTGGTTGGATAATAATTTTTATGTGCTTAATGCCTCTGCTAATTACCAGAGTAGTAAATTAAACATGACTTTTAGCAGTTCATACAGTACATACAGTGGAGATCATTTTGGAGAGGTTGTATGGGCTAGACAATTTGGAGAAAATTCTTCAATCAGAGATCGATACTACGAAGGAAATGGAAAAAAAAGAGATTTCAGTGTATTTGCAAAAGCATCGTATTTTTTAAATAAAAAACTGGAATTTTATGGAGACCTTCAGCTTAGAAATGTTGGTTATAAAACTAAAGGCTTTACATCCGGTTTAGTTAATATGATTATTGATGAATCTTATAGTTTTTTTAATCCAAAATTTGGTTTGTCTTATAAGTTTAATACAAATTCTATTCTTTACGGATCTTATTCTAGAGCAAACAGAGAACCAAGTCGAAGTGATTATGAAAGTGATCCCAATATAAAACGAGAACAATTAAATGATTTTGAGTTTGGATGGCGTTATAGAAAATATGGATTAAAATTTAATCTTAATTCATATTTCATGCGATATAATGAGCAGTTAGTGCTTACAGGAGCGTTAGATGATGTAGGAACTCCGATAAGAGCAAATAGTGGTTCAAGTTATAGAATTGGTATAGAGTCTGATCTAAATGTAAAGTTGTCTAATTTCTTTACTATTAATTCTAATATGACACTTAGTTCAAACAAGAATAAACAGATTTTATCTCCAAAAAATGGCAAAATTTTTGATTTTGGTAAAACAAATATTTCTTTTTCACCAGAATTTATGACTTCAAATACAATTGTATTTAGCCCAAAAGATAATTTCAACCTTAGTTTATTATCAAAATATGTAGGTGTTCAATATATGGGAAATACCGATGCACTTAATTCAAAACTTGACAGTTATTTTGTTAATGATTTTAATGTTTCATACGAAATAAATCCAAATCGTATTTTTAAAGCCATAGTAATTTCAGGGTTAATTAATAATATTTTCGATGTTAAATATATTTCAAACGGTTACTACTACACTTACGATGATACTTGGTCTGTTCCTGGACAGGTGAAAACATTAGATGGAGCAGGATACTACCCTCAAGCAACTAGAAATTTTTTATTTGGTTTAACCCTGAAATTTTAATTTTTATATTTAGTGTATGAAAAAACACTTTTCTCCAATTCAAATCATATTAGCAGTTATAGTTATTTAATTAATTGTATTTTAGAGTTGTGAAAAGAATATTAAGCTTTTTATTCATATGTATTTTAAGCTTACCATCTATATTTGGCTTAAGTCATTTTATTTACGAAGATCATATTGTTTGTAATGAACTAGAAGTTCATATTCACCAATCTGAATTAGATTGTTCTACCTGTGATTTTATTAGAATAAGTTTTGATTATAATTCTAATGAAATTGAATATTCAAATATTCAATTTCATTATTCACAAAGACAGATAACTGCTCAAAGGGAAATATATTTTTCTCGTTTTATTAATACTTTTGATTCTAGAGGCCCGCCAGCTAATTGTTAATACTTATTATCAATTAAATCAATCATTAATAAAATTATTATCATGAACAAAATTAAGCAATATGCCTTGTTGGCATTAATTCTATTTAGCACAAACACAATTATTTCTCAAATTTTACAAAAAAATGACACCATAATTTCGGTACAACTCGATGAAGTGGTAGTCTCAACCCCTTTTAAAGAGTCATTAAGAAATAACGTATTAAAAGTCAATAAGCTAAACTTAAAAAATTTAAATTATATAAAAAGACAAAACTTTTCTAGCTCTCTTGAAGAAATTCCAGGAATTTCTATAATTTCTACAGGTCCTGGTATTTCGAAACCTGTAATTAGAGGATTATCATCCAATCGAGTTACTATATTTAATCAATTTATTAGATTAGAAAACCAACAATGGGGATCTGAACATGGAATGGGTATTTCAGGATTTGGAGTTGGATATATTGAGGTTATTAAAGGTCCAATGTCAGTCTTATATGGTAGTGATGCTATTGGTGGTGTTATATACATAAACCCAGATTCATATTATAATGGAGATGGAACTGAAATTGAGCTTGCAACTATTTACAATTCTAACTTTAATGGTTTCACAAGTAACTTAGGAATTAAAGGTAACTCAAATAAATTATCCTATTTGGTTCAAGCTAGTATTGTGGACAATGACAACTTTAATACACCAGATGAGGAAATAGAAAACACATATTTTAATCAAAGTGATTTAAAATTAGGATTAGGATATACATCCGATAACTTTATTTCTGATTTAAGGTTTAATGTTTCTAGTTCTGAAATTGGAATTCCTCAGGGAGAGGAAGATCATGATGACGATGACGATCATGGTGATGAGGGGAAAAGTTACCAAGATATAACAAACACTACAATTTCATGGAAAAACAGAATACTTTTTGATAATAACTCTGAGGTTGAATTTACTTTAGGTTTTAGTTCAAATAAAAGAAAAGAATTTGGAGAACAAGAGGAAGAAGGGAACGATGATGACCACGATGATGAGGATGATGATCACGAAGACGAAGCTCATATCAATATGGATTTAGAAACTACATCCTTTGACTTTAAATATATGTTTCCAAAATCTAAAAAACTAGAGCTAATAGTTGGAACTAATATGATGTGGCAAACCAATACTAATATTGGTGAGGAAGAACTAATACCCGATGCAGATAAAAAAGATTTTGGAATATATGCTGTATCTCATATTCATACTTCCAAATGGGATATACTATTGGGTTTAAGAAGTGACAATAGAAACATTAATAACTTAAAATTTGATAAAGATTATAATAGTTTTAATACTTCTTTAGGATTTAAAAGGGATTTTTCTGATAATAAGATTTTTAGAATTAATTTTTCTAATGGATATAGAGGGCCTAATTTATCAGAGCTTTTTTCAGATGGTGTTCATCATGGAACTAATCAATACGAGGTTGGAGATAGCAGATTAATTGAAGAGAAGAATTTTCAAACTGATATTTCTTTTTCTGCCTTTGGATCTGATTCTAGTTTTGGAATAGATATTTTCTACAATTCTATTCAAGATTATATCTACTTGAATCCAACTGGAAATTCAATTAATGATTTTTCAGTATATAATTATAGTCAGTCTGATGCTTCTCTAATAGGTGGCGAACTTTATTTTTCTAAATCAACATCATTAAATTGGTTTTCTTATAAAACATCATTAGAATATGTTTCTGGCGAGAAATCTGAAGGAGGTTACCTTCCGTTTATCTCGCCTTTTACTTTTAAACATTCATTTAATTTAGACTTTGATAATAATAATTATAAAGTCAATTTTTTAGCTAAAGGCAAACAGAATAATATTGGGCAGTTTGAAACCTCTACCGATTCTTATTTAGTTATAAACCTTTCGGGGTCTCATGACTTTAAACTTATAAACAATAAATTAGGTTTAGTTTGGTCAATTAACAATTTATTGGACAAAACTTATTACGATCATTTGTCAAGATTTAAAAATATTGGGATTCATGAAATGGGAAGGAATATTTCAATTGGTTTAAATTATAACTTCTAAATATTAAATGGCAATTTAATTCAATTTGATATTCGAATTAAATTGCCATTCTTTTCTGAGTAATATAATAACATTGGATATTGACTGTCATTTGTGTTAGATAGTATTTGTCCTGTAGCTAAACTATATTTTAATTCTTCACAATTACATTTAGATTGAACTCCTTCTATGATCATGGTTGAACATTGTGATGGATATTGATTAGGGCAACTCGCTTCCCAAGCCATGATTTGATCATTAATATTAAAAAGTAATAAGCCCTTTATTCCTCCAGATTGTAAATAAATAGAGCCGCCACTATACTTTAGATTATCATACTGAGGAAGATTTAAATTTATTACTTTTTCAAAAGAGATGTCTTGTAGATAAGGGTTGTTATTTAATTGATTTTTAGAACAAGAAAATATGCCAAAAAATATGAATAAAAAAAATAATTTATAATAATTCATTCATTGATAAAAATAAGTAAAAATTAATACACTTAATAATTTTGTATATTTGTTTTATATCCCAATTTTAAGGGATTTTTTGTTTTTATATTTATAACGATGAGTAATGTTTCTTATTATACAAAAGAAGGTTTAAAAAAACTTAAAGATGAATTAAGTTATCTTAAAGACATTGAACGCCCTAAAGCCTCTAATGCAATTGGAGAGGCGAGAGACAAAGGTGATTTAAGTGAAAATGCTGAGTATGATGCTGCTAAAGAAGCTCAAGGAATGTTAGAAATGAAAATTTCTAAATTGGAAGACTTTATGTCAAATGCTAGATTGATAGATGAATCACAGCTTGATACTTCAAAAGTTTTAGTTCTTTCTAAAGTTGTGATCAAAAACCTAAATAATCAAATACAAATGAATTATACTTTGGTTGCAGAAAGTGAAGCTGACTTAAAATCAGGAAAAATCTCTGTTAATTCTCCAATAGGAAAAGGATTATTAGGAAAAAAAATAGGAGAAATCGCAGAAATAAATGTCCCTAATGGCACATTAAAGTTTGAAATAATTTCAATAGATAGATAAAGTTTTGGTCTCAATTTTTACTAAAATTATTAATAAAGAAATTCCCTGCTATAAAGTAGCTGAAACTGAAAACTGTATAGCTTTTTTGGATATTAATCCAAATGCAGAAGGACACACCTTATGTATACCTAAAAAAGAAATAGACAATATTTTTGATTTAGATACAGAATTATATAATGAGTTAATGGTGTTTTCTAAAAAAGTGGCAAAGGCTATAAAAAAAGCTATTTCATGTGAAAGAATAGCAATGTCAGTTATTGGTTTAGAAGTCCCGCATGCCCATGTTCATTTGATTCCAATTAATGAAATGAAAGACATTACTTTTATAAATAAAAAAACTTTTTCTGAAAGTGAATTTAGAAACATTGCTGATAAAATTAAAGCTTGTTTTTAAACTTCAGGAATACTAATCACTATTTCAGTTCCTACGTTAAGTTCAGATTTTTTTAAATATATTTTACCATTATGGTGTTCTGTAATTATTTTTTTGGATAAAGATAATCCTAAACCCCAGCCTTTGTCTTTGGAAGTGAATCCAGAATTAAAAATTTTCTTTTTTAAAACATCACTTATTCCTTTTCCATTGTCTTTAATACAGATATTTACTTTCTCTTTTGATTTTAAAATGGTCACTTTAATAAGCCCTTTTCCTTTCATTGAATCAATACTATTATTAACTAAATTCTCTATTACCCAATCAAAAAGCATTTTATTTATAAGACAGTTAACATTATCGTTAATTGGAGAAAATTCAAATTTTATTAATGAAGAATTTCGCTTTTTTAAATAATTGATAATTAACTGTAAAACTTCATTAATATTTTCTTTTTTTAATATTACTTTATTTCCAATTTCAGAAAATCTATTTGTTATTTTTTTTAATTTTTCTAAATCTTTTTCTATTTCTAATGTAATATTATTTTCAACTTTGTTTTCTTTAAGAATAGTTAACCATCCCAATAAAGATGATAAAGGAGTAGCAATTTGGTGAGCTGTTTCTTTAGCAAAAGACGCCCAAATTTTATTGTTAACGGATTCTATAGTTGATTTAAAGTAATTCACTGCTATTAGGAAAAACAAAACCCCAATTATTAACAGAGCTATTGGGTAATATTTTAATTTTTTAAAAATAGATGAATTACCATAATATAATTTTTGACTTATTGTGTTACTAAATCTTATTTCGATTGGTTCATTTTCTTTTAAAATTTTACTTAGTACAGATTTTAGATGACTTGAATCTATTGATTCATTAGCATCTTCAAATACATTATTATGAGATAAGATTTTGCCATTATTATCTACTTGAATTATAGGGTTCTCAAAATTTTTAGTTAAAACCATGAAGGCTAACTCCCCTAAGTCATCTTCTAAGTTTTTATTTTCAATGAAATTTTTTTGTGCTATAGCCCATAATTCAATTTTTTTCCTTTCTTCTTCCTTTGTGAAGTCTATTATATTTACTGTATTTATTAAAATAAAGGAAACAACTGTAATTAGTCCCAATAACAGAATTATTCTTATTACTCTATTGCTATATTTACTGTTTATCACAATTTGTTAATATTATCTAATATAAAAGTTTTTTTTCCTTTACATAAGCTCTAAAAATTATTTATTTTTATCACAAATATTATAACATGGATATATCAGGTAAATTAAAATTAGTAAATGATACTAAAGAATTTGGAAGTAATGGTTTTAGAAAACGTGAGGTAGTTGTAACAACAGAAGAACAATACCCACAAGATATTTTAGTAGAATTTATTCAAGACAAATGTGACCTTCTAAACTCTTATAAAGCAGGAGATTCAGTGAAAATTGATATTAATTTAAGAGGAAGAGAGTGGGAAAGTCCTCAAAAAGAAATAAAATATTTTAATTCGATTCAAGGTTGGAGAATTGAGAAGCTAGTTTCTGATTCTGGAACTGATGAGATTCCACCTGTTCCTCCATCTGAAGCTTTTCAAGCTGCAGATGAAATAAACGAAAATGAGCCGGATGATTTGCCGTTTTAAAATATATGCATCAACTAACTAGTCAACATATATTTCCTTCTGCATTATCTGCTAATGAAGAAGGTATTGTTGCTTTTGGAGGTGATTTAAGTCCAGAAAGAATTTTACTTGCATATAAAAATGGAATATTCCCTTGGTTTGAAAATGATGATTGTTTAGCGTGGTGGAGTCCAGATCCCAGAATGGTTTTGTTTCCAGAAAAATTGCGAATTTCAAAATCGACTAAAAAAATTTTAAAAGACAATCCTTTTGAAATTACATTTAATAGATCTTTTAATGAAGTTGTAAATGCTTGTGCCAAAGTTAAAAGGTATGGGCAACACGGTACTTGGATAACTAATGGTTTAATGAAAGCTTTTAATACATTACATGAGCAAGGCCACGCATTTTCCGTAGAAGTTTGGAAAGATTATGAATTAGTAGGAGGGCTTTACGGAGTTGATCTTGGGGATGTCTTTTGTGGTGAAAGCATGTTTACTAAGGCGAACAACGCTAGTAAGATTGGTTTTATTTTTCTTGTAAAAGAATTGATTAAAAATGGTTATAAACTAATTGATTGTCAAGTTCCTAGCGCTTATCTTAAAAATTTAGGTGCGGAAGAAGTTTCTAGGTCAGATTTTTTAGAATATTTATCCTAATTTTTTCGAATAATTTCTTCAAATTGCTCTATGCTCACTGCATTTTTTAAATTAAAATCGCCAATAGCCTCTCTTTTTAATTTATTTAGGTATGCGCCGCTTTTTAATTCTAACCCATAATCGTTAGCTAAAGATCTTATGTAGGTCCCCTTGCTACATGTTATTGTAAAATGAATTTTAGGTAAATTTATTTTTGTTATTTTAAATTCTGAAATATTTACTTTTCTTTTTTTTAATTCAACAGTTTCTCCTTTTCTAGCGTATTCATATAGTTTCTTGCCGTTTTGTTTGATTGCGGAATAAATAGGGGGAATCTGATATTGGTCTCCAATAAATTTATTTGTGGATTCTGTTAATAAATCTTTATTAATGTGCTCAATCGGATATGTAGAATTAACTTCTGTTTCTAAATCAAACGATGGTGTCGTAGCTCCAAGGTGAAATATTCCAGAGTAGGTTTTGTCTTGTCCTTGAAATTGATCAATTTTTTTAGTCCATTTTCCTGTACATAGTATTAATAAGCCTTCTGCTAAAGGGTCTAATGTTCCTGCATGTCCTACTTTGATTTTTTTAAGATCATATTGCGTTTTTATTAGCCACCTCACTTTATTAACTATTTGAAAAGAAGTCCACCCAACAGGCTTATTAATTAGCAACATCTTTCCTTCAATAAATGAATTTTTATTATAATCCATTAATTCAAAGAATAAGCAACAATAATAGATCCAACAATCCAGCAATAAATAGAGAAGTAATATAATTTACTGCTTTTAACAAGCCTTATCATCCATTTACAAGCAAATAGTCCAGTTATAAAAGCAGAAATAAACCCTATTAAAAGACTAATAATATTAAAACTCTCAAGATCAAAGTCGTAATCAATCATTGATTTAAACATACTTCCAAAGATTAAAGGAATTACCATGATAAATGAAAAACGAGCAGCTTTTTCTCTATCTATCCCCATTATAACTGAAGTAGCTATTGTTGCGCCACTTCTTGAAATACCAGGCAATATTGCAATTGCTTGAGCTAATCCAATTATAAAACTATTCTTATAAGTAATTTTTTTTTGTTTAAATTTTAAAAAATCAGAAAGAAATAAAAGTAAACCAGTAATATATAACATCGCTGCTACTAATATTAAATTTCCATTAAATAAAGAATTTATAAAATCTTCATAAAGTAGTCCAATAAAAACAGCAGGAATCATAGAAATCAGTATGGATAAAGAGAATTTCTTAGATTCATTCCAGTTCTTTGAAAACAAACCTTTAAAAATATTCAATATGTCTTTTCTAAAAAAAAACAAAGTACTTATTGCTGTTGCAAAATGTAATACAATAGTGAATAACAAACCTTCATTTGGATTAAAAGAAGTTCCTAAAATTACTTTGGATATTTCAATATGACCGCTTGATGAAATTGGTAAAAACTCAGTTAAGCCTTGCACTATACCTAATAAAAAGGCTTCAAAATAGTCCATTTACTTTTTATTTGGGTTTAAAAGAATAGCATAAACTTGAATAGAAAATCCAATCAATACTAGAGTTGGCGCTAGTCTAATTCTTCTAAAACTATAAATTTCAGGGTTAAAAACATTAGGATCATTACTACCACCTCCAGACATTAAAATAAATCCTAAAGCAATAAAACAAAGTCCTATTAACATGGCTAAATAATTTTTTTTCTTAAAAATGAAATCTTCTTTTATTTTATTATTTTTTTTCATTAGTATAATTGTTCAATTTTTAATTTCAAAAATTTCTGTGTAGCAAAATAGGTGCATATAGATGTTATTATAATGCTAAAAATTAATATTGAGGCAAATAAAGAGAGTATTAAAGTAACATCACTTATTAAGTTTAAATCCTGATATAAATCTTCAATATAATAAATGGATAAAGAAAGCATAGCTATAGCTATTAGTGACCCAATTAGCCCAAGGTTTATGTGTGTGTTTATAAAAGGTTTTCTTATGAAGCGTTTTGTAGCTCCCACTAACTGCATGGTTTTAATGGTCATTCTGTTTGAGTATATAGAAAGTCTTATTGAACCATTTATTATAATTATAGATATAATTAAGAAAAATGAAGCTAAAACTAAAACCCAAAATTTAATTTTAAGCAAATTGTCATTAATTAAAGAGACTAGAGGAGCATCATATGATATTTCATCTATGAATTCCAAATTTTTAAATTCTTCAGATATTTCTTCAAATATAGATGTGTTGACAAAATTAAAGTTTAGAAAAATATCAATGGAATTAAGCAAGGGATTGCTTCCGTAAAAATCTAAAAAATTTTCACCTATTTCATCAATTAATATTTCTGCGCCTTTTTCCTTTGTGACATAATTAATAGATTTAGTATAGGGCTTTAAATTTATTTTTTTTTGTAATTGAACTGTTTCTATTTTTTTTGCGCTGTTCTTAAAATAGATTGTAATAGGAATTTTTTCTTTAAAGTCATTTGATATTTTTCTTGCGTTAAATGCAATTAAAAAAAATGCTCCCATGATATATAATACAATGGATATGCTAATAGCAACAAAAAAGTAGGATGAAAGTAATCTTCTATTTTTAATCAAAATATTTATTTATTGTATGTAAAAATAAGAAACCTTTTTAACTGTTGTTAACTCATTTAAACATTTTATAGTTCATACAATAAATGTATTTTTGTTTATTATAAATATAGATGGCATACGATTTTATACATATTGAAGAAAAATGGCAAAAACACTGGTCAGACAACAAGGTGTTTAAGGCTGATAACGAAAGTAATCTTCCAAAATATTACGTGATGGATATGTTTCCTTATCCTTCTGGTGCAGGGCTTCACGTTGGACATCCTCTAGGATATATAGCAAGTGATATATATTCTAGATACAAAAGACATAAAGGTTTTAATGTGCTGCACCCACAAGGCTATGACTCATTTGGTCTGCCAGCTGAACAATATGCAATTCAAACAGGGAGACATCCTCTTGAGACCACGAATGAAAATATTTTAAGATATAGAGCTCAACTTGATAGATTGGGATTTTCATTTGATTGGTCTAGAGAAATTAGAACTTCAAATAAAGATTATTACAAATGGACTCAGTGGATGTTCATTAAACTTTATAATTCTTGGTATGATTTGAGTTTAAAAAAAGCTAGATCAATTGAAGATTTAATTTTAATTTTTAACAAAAGCGGAAATATTAATCTCAATGCTTCAAAAAGTGAATCTTCTCTGAAATTTAATTCTAAGCAATGGTGTAGTTTTTCTGAACAAAAAAAAGAAAAAGTACTGTTAGATTATAGAATGGCTTTTCTTTCTGATACTGAAGTGAATTGGTGTCCTGAGCTAGGGACGGTGTTGGCAAATGATGAAATAATTGATGGGCTTTCAGAAAGAGGAGGTTATGAAGTAATTAGAAAAAAAATGACTCAATGGAGTATTAGAATTTCTGCTTACTCAGATCGTTTACTCTCGGGTTTAAATGACATAGATTGGCCTGATCCATTAAAAGAAATGCAAAGAAATTGGATAGGGAAATCTGAAGGAATCTTAGTTAAATTCGATGTTTTAAATTTTGACAAACAAATTCACGCTTTTACAACTAGACCAGACACAATATACGGAGTAACTTTTGTTACTCTTGCACCTGAACATCCATTAGTAGAATTAATTACAACTGATGATAATAAAAATCACATAAATAATTACATTTTAGAATCGAGTAAAAAAACAGAAAGAGATAGAATATCTGATGTTAAATCTATAAGTGGGGTATTTACCGGAGCTTATGTTTTGCACCCTTTAACAAATATTAAAATTCCTGTTTGGATTTCGGATTATGTTTTAGCGGGTTACGGAACTGGAGCAGTGATGGCCGTTCCATGTGGAGATCAAAGAGATTATAATTTTGCTAAATTTTTCAATCTTCCTATAGTTAATATATTTAAAGATATTGATATTTCAAATGAAGCCTTTAAAGAAAAAAATAATTTTGTTTTAACAAATTCAGAAGAATTAAATGGCCTAGACTTTAAAAAAGGATACCTCTTAGCTCTTGAAAAATTAAAAAAATTAGATAAAGGAATACATGAAATCAATTACAAATTAAGAGATGCTGTTTTTAGTAGACAAAGATATTGGGGTGAGCCATTTCCTGTTTATTATAAGGATAATATGCCTGTTATGATTTCTGAAAAGTATTTACCTGTTGAACTTCCAAACGTTGATAAATATTTGCCAACAGAAGATGGAAATTCTCCTTTAGGAAACTCTGCTAATTGGGCTTGGGATTCTTTAAATAATAAAATTGTAAGCAATAAGCTTATTAATAATGAAACTGTTTTTAAAATGGAACTCAATACAATGCCTGGATGGGCTGGAAGCTCATGGTATTTTAATAGGTATATGGATCCAACTAATAAAGATGAATTTGCGTCAAAAAAATCTTTGAACTACTGGAAAGAAGTTGACCTGTATATTGGAGGAAGCGAACATGCAACAGGGCATTTGTTATATTCTAGGTTTTGGCAATATTTCTTATATGATTTAGGCTTAGTTCCGGTAAAAGATTATGCAAAAAAATTAATTAATCAAGGGATGATTCTTGGTAATAGTGCTTTTATTCATAGATTAAATGGCACGAATACTTATATCTCTAATGAGCTTGTGAAGGAACAAAATATTCAGCTAATTCACATTGAGATTAGTTGTGTTAACTCTAACAATGAATTAGATTTAGAAGAACTTAGAAAATGGCAACCACAATTTAAAAATGCGAAATTTGAATTTTTAAACGATAAATTTATTGTTAAAAGGGAGGTTGAGAAAATGTCTAAATCTAAATACAACGTAGTAAGTCCAGACGAAATATGTGAAAAATATGGTGCAGATACTTTAAGGTTATATGAAATGTTTTTAGGTCCTATTGAACAGGCTAAGCCATGGAATACAGCAGGTATAACAGGAACGTTTTCATTCCTAAAAAAGTTTTGGAATTTATTTCATCAAAATGAAAATTTCAATGTGGTTAATGATAAACCATCTAGTGAAAGTTTGAAAATCTTACATAAAACTATAAAGAAAATTAATGATGATATTGAAAATTTCTCTTTTAATACTTCAGTTAGCGCATTCATGATTTGTGTTAATGGTTTGAGTTCTATAAAATGTAATAACCGTTCAATTTTAGAATCATTATGTGTTTTGTTATCTCCATTTGCTCCACACATTTCTGAAGAAATTTGGAACAAACTTGGTCATAATGAATCAATTTCTTTTGTTAATTATCCAGAATGTAATCCTGTTTATATAAAAGAAAATAATGTTGAATATCCAGTATCATTTAATGGAAAACTTAAGTTTAAATTAGTTCAAGAGTCCTCACTGGATATTCATCAAATTAAACAAAATATTATTATTGATCAAAGAACAAATAATTATTTAGATGGTCGTGGAATTAAAAAAATTATTGTTGTTCCAGGTAAAATTATTAATATAGTTTGTTAATTATGAGTTTTAATATTGAATTGATTGGGTTTTTGGCAGCTGTCTTAACAACTGTAGCTTTTATTCCTCAAGTTTATAAAGTTTGGCAAACAAAATCTGTTTCTGGCTTGTCACTTACAATGTACTTAATATTTTTTTCCGGTGTATTTTTATGGCTAGTTTACGGCTTAATTATTAATAGTTTACCGATGATTTTAGGAAATTCAATTACACTTTTATTAACTTCTATAATTCTTTATTTTTTAATTAAATCTAAAGGGACTAATTAATAGTTATCTGTCTATCAATTTGTTGCTCTAAAGAAATAAATGTTTCTGTTCTTGAAACACCTTCAATGGATTGAATTTGTTTGTTTAATAACAACATTAGGTCTTCGTTATTTCTACACAATACCTTTATTAAAACGCTCCAATTTCCAGTAGTGTAATGGCATTCGAGTATCTGAGGTATTTTTTTCATTGCTTTTATAGCTTCTTTATTTTTTTCTGCCTTGTCAAAATATACTCCTATAAATGCTAAGGTTGAGTATCCAAGAGCTTTAGGGTTTAATTTTAAATGATGACCAGAAATTAGATCAGATTTTTCAAGTTTTCTCAATCTTTGGTGTATGGCAGCTCCTGATATTCCAATTTTTCTAGAAATTTCTAAAATTGGCATTCTTGAATTATTTGTTAATTCTAGGAGAATTTGTTTATCTATTCCGTCTATTTTCAAAGCTTATTAATTAAGGATAATATCATTTGCAACTCTTTTGCTTGATCCAGAAGATCCTAATTTACTAATTAATTCATCATAACTTTGTTTTAAATCTTTTCTTTTATTTAAATCTAAAACATTTTTCAACTCTTTTATTATTTCTTCTTTTGTACATTTATTTTGAATTAATTCTTTAACAATTTCTTTATTCATTATTAAGTTAACAAGTGAGATGAATTTTATTTTGACAAATATTTTCGCCAGGAAATAAGTTAAAAAACTACTCTTGTAACATACAACTTGTGGGACTTTTAAAACAGCAGTTTCAAGAGTTGCTGTTCCACTTGTTACTATTGCTGCTTTGGATAATGATAAAACTTCATAGGTTTTGTTTTTTATAATTTTTACATTTTTATTTTCAACTATTTTCTTTAGAAATTCTATGTTTATACTTGGAGCAGCAGCAATAATGAATTGATAATCATTAAAATTATCAATCACATCTAACATAACTGAAAGTATTTTCTTTATTTCTTGTTTTCTACTCCCAGGAAGTATAGCTATTATAGGTTTTTTAATATCTAAATTATTCTTTTTTATAAACTTTTCTTTTTCATCATTTTTTAAATGAGTTATACTGTCTAACAAAGGGTGGCCTAAATATTTCACCTTATAATTATGTTTGCTTTCAAAAAAATATTTTTCAAATGGAAGAATTACATATAAATGATCAATATTATTTTTTATTTCATGAATTCTACTTTCATTCCACGCCCATATTTGAGGAGCTATATAATAGTAGGTTGTAAAATTGTTGTTTTTTGATTTGGCCCATTTAGCAATTCTTAGATTAAACCCAGGGTAGTCAATGAATATTATCTTATCTGGATTGAATTTTAATATATCATCTTTGCAAAACTTTATATTTTTTAATATGCTTCTTATATTAATTAGGACTTCATAAAACCCCATAAAGGCTAAATCTTTATAGTGCTTTACAATTTTAGCACCTGATTTTTCCATTTTATCTCCACCCCATGCTCTAACTTCAGCTTTTGAATCAACTTTAATTATTTCACTAATTAACTTGGAGCCATGTAAATCGCCAGAAGCCTCACCAGCTATTATATAATATTTCATTTTAAATTTCCCAATTATTCAATTCTTTAATATTAGAATGATCTGTCATGTCAAATTTAATAGGAACAACTGAAATAAATCCATTTTTTAAAGCCCATTCGTCTGAATCTTCACCATCATCTTGATTTATAAACTCTCCAGTTAGCCAATAATACTCTTTTCCTTGTGGACTTTTTCTTTTATCAAATTTTTCAATCCAATGAGCTTTTGCTTGTCTACATATTTTTATTCCTTTTATATCACCTTCTTTTAGTTTTGGAAAATTAACATTTAATGCATTTCCTTTTGGAATTCCCTGCTTCATTGCTTCAACTGTTATTTTTTTTATAAAAGATTTTATTGATTCAAAGTCAGCATTCCATCTATAATCTAATAAAGAAAATCCTATTGCAGGTATACCTTCAATACTAGCTTCAATAGCGGCACTCATTGTTCCTGAATAAATAACATTAATTGACGAATTTGATCCGTGATTAATTCCAGAAACACATATATCAGGTTTTCTTTTTAAAATTTCATTCACCCCCATCTTAATACAGTCAGCAGGTGTTCCTGAGCATGAATATTCAATTTGTGGTCCGTCATCAATTTTTATTGAATCACAGTATAATGTAGAATTAATAGTTATGGCATGGCCCATAGCAGATTGAGGACTATCAGGTGCAACTACAACAACATCTCCTAATTCGTTCATTACAGATATTAGGGCTCTTATTCCAGGAGCTGTAATTCCATCATCATTTGTTACTAATATTAGAGGTTTTTTAGACATTTTTAAATTTTATCAAAAGTACTGAAAAGAAAAGATTACAAGAATTTATCTTAGACTCCATATTTCATTGATTTCATCTCCTTTACTACTAAACCCATTATGGTGCCATTCATTATTTATAAGCTTATAATTAAATTTCAAACTTAGTCCTGCTTTCGAATCATCTCTAGAGAAGAATTCTATATTTTCTGAATATACACCCTTTATAGTAGTATAGCTCCCGCCACCAGTTCCCATAAATTTTTTTGTTTCGGTATTATAAGCAATCCATTGAAATCGGGATCCTGATAAAATTTTCATAGTTTTTCTAGGTATAGTAATATCCCTTAATTGTTTTTTTCCGTCTTTTATTATTCCTGACATAAGCCATGCGCCTTTAAGTTCACCTGGTTTCCCGTTATCAATTCTTTTAAATTCCATTTCACTTCCCGCAATTTTCATCGTAGAATCAGTAATTTGAACTTTAAAAGTGACTTCTAAACCTACACGTTCAGAGTTGCCAGTATCAAATTCAACTTTTTCTGTCATACTATCTCCTTCCAACTTCCATGTCCCTTCATTAGTGTAAATAAACTTTCCGGTTTTTGCATTGTATGTGCTAATGGATTGATAGCCATCTGAAAAAATGACTACACTTTTGAGTTTTTCACCTTTTTCTGAATTATGATATCTTTCCCATGAACCAACAGGACTTTGTGCACTAATGTTAATTGATAAGAGAGTAAATATTATTAATGAGAGTGTTTTTTTCATTTTTTTTCATTTAAATAGGAGATTACTTTTTCTGATGCTCCAATATTGTTTTGTATATATTCAAAATTAATTTTTCCCATTTTATCTCTTTTATGGCTTGATTGAATTAATTCAATAATTTTAGTTTCAAAAGATTGGTAATTATTGACACTAATAATTCCATTTAAATTAATTAATTCAGATACTTCAGGAAAATTTTTAAAATTTTGTCCCACTATTACAGGTATTTTATGGACAGCGGGTTCTAATGTATTGTGCAATCCGGTTTTACCCATTCCCCCTCCAACATATGAAATGTCTGCATAAGAATATAATTTGGTGAGTATACCGACACTATCAACAATAATCAAATTAATATTTTGGGAATTCTCAAAATTTAGTTCAGATAATAATATTGAATTTAATTCAATTTGATTTTGCAGTTCTTTTATATAATTTAAATTAATTTGATGAGGAGCTATGATCCAGCATATCTTTGAAGATGAATTAGAATTTATAAATTTTATAATTATATCATCATCTTTCCTCCATGTACTACCTGCTACTATACAGGTTTTATTATTTTTAAAATTTTTTAAATAGGGAACTTCATTATTTTGATTTAATAACTCCATAACTCTATCATATCTAGAATCACCCATAACTGAACAATTATTGATATTAAATTTTGAAAGTACCTGTTTAGAACTATTATTCTGAACAAAAAAATGAGTAAAAGAACGCAATACTTTTCTCATCCAAAATCCATAAAATTTAAAAAACCAATGATTTTCTCTAAACACACCTGATATTAAATAAGTTGGAACTCCTCTTTTATTTAAAGATTTTAAAAAATTCGGCCAAAATTCATATTTAACAAACAAAGCCATTTCAGGTTTTATTATGTCTAAAAATTTATTTGCATTTTTACTCGTGTCTAGCGGAAGATAAACAGTTATATCACTAATCGGATTATTTAGCCTAGTATTGTATCCAGAAGATGAAAAAAATGACAATACAATTTTATGATTTTTATATAAAGATTTAATATGCTTAAAAACAGGAAGTCCTTGTTCGTATTCTCCTAAAGAAGCTACATGTATCCAAATGTATTTTTCGTTTTTATTAATTTCTTTTTCAAGTATTTGAATAACACTTTTTCTTTCATTTACGAATTTTCTAATTTTTAAATTAAATAATTTAAGTATAGATAAAAATATCTCTACTTTAATCATCAATAAATTATACAGAGTAGTCATAATGATTTAATACTCT
>TARA_B110000503_G_scaffold104676_1_pt1 | contig 47008 bp, 44 predicted proteins | sample TARA_B110000503 | Tara Oceans TARA_B110000503 (sample SAMEA4397472) | marine metagenome | biome: Polar Biome; feature: [SRF] surface water layer (ENVO:00010504); material: water (ENVO:00002006), including particulate matter (ENVO:01000060) such as... | depth 5 m | reverse complement strand
CGATAAAAATAGTAGGCGTTATCATTGTCCTTAATTTCTTGATGAACTTGACCTGAAATGAACTCAATTCTAGCGCGATCAGGATCTTTTTTTAAATAATTTTGTGCTATTTTTAGGTTTTGCGCTACTTCAGTATAGGATTCAATTTTCTGATAATAATAGGCTCTATTTAAATAATAGATAAGTTTATTTTTATCTGATAACTTTTCATTTTTCAGGTAGTCTATGACTACTTGGGCGTTTTCATATTCCTGAGCTTCGCAGAAAGTGCGTATTAATTCCGAAAGGGCTAAATGCTGTATGTCTTTGTTTTCTCCAAATTTATTGATCCATTTAAAGGTTTCAATGGCTTCCGGAAATTCTGACCCATACATTCTTGCTTTGCCAACAAGTATATAGGCATCATCCTCCCATTTTGATTCAGGGTGACGTTGAATGGCCATCGAGGCCTTTTCGATACAATCTTTTAGCAAAGATTCAAGAGACTTGGAATCAGTGGTGTCAAATTGGGAATAGATGGGTAAGATTTTATTATAATTCCATTGGTATTTGTCAAAAATACCTTTTTCGATTTCTTTGATTTTTTCTTTGGCTATAAAGTAACTGTTGTACCTTGCCGTGACATCGTGGTAACCAGAACTAACAATAGGTCCTATTTGTCCTTTTATAGATGTTATTGAAATAAAAAAGAGGATACAATATAAGTTTAGCCGCAATTGACGAGTTTGATTAATTAGAACTAGAAATTTTGATTAACATGAGTTTTCAGTTGTAAAGTTAAAATAATGATATGTAATATATTTGTGTTTTAATCATCAAAAAGATTGTCTCAAAAGCGCACTTTATCCAATTGGTTAACGAATCGCTATCTTCTTATAGTACGTAACGAAGAAGATTTTGCCGAAAAAAGAACCTTTATTTTTAACTATGCAAGGTTAATTTTAATATTGGTATTAGTCTTAACTTTGTCAATGTCTTTAGCGGTATTCGCCGTTAATACGATTCTCAAGCAGTGGTTTGATCCTCGACAAAGTGAAATTGCAGCAAATAGAAAGGTATTAAATCTCTCTATGACATTGGATTCTTTGTCGCATGAAGTGAATGTTCGAAATCAATTCATAGAAAATATGAAATTAATACTAAAAGGAGAGAATATAGACAGCATTAATAAGGTTGATTTTAATCGAGCGAGCTCATTGAAAGGAGACATTAATTTGTCCCCGCAATTAAGTCCTTTAGACTCTCAATTTAGGGCTGAATTTGAAAGTGCAGATTTGGGATTAGTGTCACTTAATGTAAACTATCAAGATGATAAATTACGAGAAATCGTCTTTTTCACCCCTTTGGAAGGAATTATTACCAACCCCTTTGATCTGAAAGCCGAACATTTTGGAATTGATATTGTCGCTGAGAAAAACGCACCTATCAAGGCCTTAGCGGATGGTGTGATTATTATGTCCTCATGGACGTTGGACGGAGGATATATTTTGGCTATTCAACATAGTGGAAATTTGATATCGATTTATAAGCATAATTCGGAATTATTGAAAAACGTGAGTAATTTCGTGACAGCGGGTGAGGTAGTCGCTATTATTGGAAACACGGGAGAATTAACATCTGGGCCACACCTACATCTTGAATTATGGCATAAAGATCATGCCGTAAATCCAGAGGAGTATATTAATTTTAGATAAAAAAAGATAATTATGTGGAGTAAAACAACCCAAAAGGAAATAGAGGAATTAAGCGCGGCTAGTAATATCATCGGTAAAGGCACTGTTCTTCAGGGGGATTTATTGGCGCACGGAAACATAAGGATTGAAGGCAAGGTTCTCGGGAATGTTACAACGAAGTCCAAGTTGGCATTGGGTCACTCAGCTTATATTGAAGGTGATATTCTGGCCCAGAATGCTGAATTTGCAGGTCATGTGGCAGGTAATATTCAAGTAACGGATCAATTGGTGCTGAAGGCTTCTACGGTTATAGATGGCAATATTATTGTCAATAAATTAATTATAGAATCGGGGGCCAAATTTAACGGGTCTTGTAAAATGGGCGTTAAGTTTAAAGAAATTCAGATCGGAGAAAAAAACGATTATAAGGTAGAGTCTCCAAAAAGCAATGATATCAGACCCCTCCTCAAAAAAGCCGAATCTTGATCCTAACTTAAAAAATTTAGGCGGATTGGGGTTTCAGTTGGCTGGATTTAATTTGTTATTTTTTTGGTTGGGTTATCGTTTAGACGAGAATATTGATAATCGATTCCCGCTCTTTTTGGTAATTTCTGTACTCTTAAGTGTGTTCGCATCTTTTTGGTATTTGATTAAAAAGTTAAAAAAGTGAAACAATTCTTTCAATTGTCTGCAGTGAGTTTACTATTAATCTTCATTTGGATGATCAAAGACAAGCTACCTTTTCCATTACACCCTTTTCATCTTTGGATCGTTGGTTTCTTTTTTTTGCAGTCAATTATTACCACTGTTTTGTTTAAAACAGGGCAAAAGAAAATGAATTTTTTTGTCGGCTATTTCATGGGCGCAATTGTCTTTCGCTTTATTAGTGTCTTGTTGCTATTAATATTTTTTTTGTTTTTTGAAACAGCGCATTTTCAACTATTGTCTTTTGAAATAACAAGTATTTATTTGCTCTATCTTATATTTGAAATGAGGCACGTTTTGGTTAACTTGCAGCGAAATTGAGTGGCTATATAGAAAACATGAGGGCAAACGAATATACCAACACATATAAGAATCTGATTTACAGTGTATTGATCTGCTTACTGTCGGTTTTCAATATTCAGGAAACCGTTGCTTCTGACGGTGGGGAAACTGAAAAATTCAATATAGGCGAAATGATCAATCACCATATTAAAGATTCGCATGTTTGGGAAATTACTCATGGTGTGGTTATTCATCTGCCAATTATTCTTTATTCGGCGCCGGATGGCTTGGTGGTTTTTTCATCGGAAAACTTTTTCAATGAGGGCCATCAAGAAGTTCCCTATATGGGATACGTTTTGGAGCATGAACATATTTCACGTCAAGATGGCGTTTCAGTTTTGGATTTTTCCATCACCAAAAATGTATTGTTTATTTTTATAGATGCATTTATCATGCTTTTTGTGTTCTTAGCAGTTGCCAAGGGTTATCGGAAGAACATAGGTAAGGCACCCAAGGGAATTCAATCTTTGTTTGAACCTATTATTATTTTTATAAGAGATGAGGTTGTAAAGCCTAGTATTGGTGAAAAATATCAACGGTATTTGCCTTATCTATTGACCTTATTCTTCTTTATTTGGTTTGGTAATTTAATAGGGTTAGTGCCAGGAGCGGCAAATATGACCGGAAATATCGCGGTGACTTGTGTATTGGCAATAGCCACTTTTTTTATTACCAATTTGAGTGGTAAGAAGACTTATTGGTCACATATTTTTAATACGCCTGGAGTGCCCTGGTGGTTGAGACCAATTATTCTGCCAGTGGAAATAATCGGTGTATTGACAAAGCCTGTATCGCTGATGGTGAGGCTTTTTGTGTCGATCACAGCGGGTCACATTGTCGTACTTAGTCTTATAAGTTTGACTTTTATATTTCATTCATGGATGGTTGGTTTTGGAAGCACGGTCATTGTGACTTTAATTACGATTATAGAATTGCTTGTAGCAACGATACAGGCATATGTTTTTACAATGTTTACTTCGCTCTACATAGGAATGGCAGTGGAAGAGCATCATTAAAGAAAATGTTCACTTTTTAAATTTATATAATATGTTACTTTCAATTTTAATGGACATGAGTTTTGCAGTAATGGGCGCTGGTATCGGTGCTGGTCTTGTCGCGATAGGCGCTGGGATTGGGATTGGTCAAATCGGTGGATCAGCGATGGAAGCGATGGCACGTCAGCCTGAAGCTTTTGCAAAGATCCAAACCGCAATGCTAATTATCGCAGCTCTAGTGGAAGTTATCGCCTTATTTGGTGTAGTCGTGTGTTTCTTAATATATACTGCTGGAACCGCGGCTTAATAACTCAAGGAATTGATCATTCACATTAGGTGTTGGTCAATTCCTTAATTTTTGAACAGAAAAAATAAAAAAATGGATCTTTTAATACCTGAATACGGTTTATTATTTTGGCAGTTGGTTGTCTTTTCAATCGTGCTGATCATCTTGGCAGTTTTCGTTTGGAAGCCTGTTACAGAAGCGTTGCGTACTAGAGAGGCGATGATTGAAGACTCAATCAAGTCAGCGGAGTTGGCAAGAGAAGAAATGCTTAAAATAAAAGCGGATAACGAAAATGTGTTGAAGGAGGCCCGAGCGCAGCGCGATCAATTATTGAAAGATGCAATGGCGGTTGCCAATAAAATCAAGGAGGATGCAAAAGGTGAAACAGCCATCATAGCTGGAAAAATGATGGCAGATGCCAAAAGTGCTATTGAAAGTGAAAAAAATGCAGCTTTGTCTGAAGTGAAAAACTTGGTGTCTTCTCTTTCCTTGGAAATAGCAGAAAAAATTATTCGAGAAAAATTAAGTGACAACAAAGCGCAGCGTGACTTGGTCGAAAAGTTTGTAAAAGAAGCCAAAATAAATTAATATGTCAGAGAGCAGAATAGCCAAACGTTATGCGAGGCCCTTGCTTGATTTGGCTGAAGAGCAACAAGCCGTTGAGACCGTCAAGTCCGATATGGAGCAGTTCCTCCTCATTTGTAAGGGGCGAGATTTTTTAAATATGCTCAAAAGTCCAGTGATCCCGCACTTAAAAAAGGGAGAGATACTTAAGAAAATTTTTGAAGGTAAACTTTCGACACTAACCATGGCTATGTTTGGCCTGATTGTACGTAAGAATCGAGAAAAGATTTTGCCAGGGATTGCAGCTGAATTTATTAATGCCTACAATGAAAAAATGGGCTTTCAGCGTGCGCATGTCACCACGGCGGTGAGCCTAGATACTCCTTTAAAGGAGTCCCTGGAAAGAATGGTGATGGAGATATCTGGAAAGAAACCGTTGTTAGCAGACAAGGTGGATGAGGGGATCATTGGAGGGTACATTTTAACCATGGACGATCGTCAAATAGATCAAAGTGTAAAAGGTGCGCTTAATAAATTGAAGTTAAAATTTGATCAAGAAAGTAAATAGTTTAACAATTAGCTCTAGGGCTATTAACAAGTAAGATTATGGCAGATGTCAGACCCGATGAGGTTTCAGCAATTTTAAGAGAACAACTCTCCAATTTTAAATCCGAGGCAGAATTAGAAGAAGTGGGAACTGTTCTACAGGTAGGTGACGGCGTCGCTCGCATCTATGGACTTTCTAATGCGCAAGCGGGGGAGTTGTTGGAACTAGAAAATGGACTTAATGCGTTGGTATTGAATCTTGAAGAAGATAATGTAGGCGCGGTACTATTAGGGGAATCTAGTGGTGTAAAAGAAGGAGATACTGTGAAACGAACTGGCAGAATTGGTTCGGTTATGGTTGGGGACGGCGTTATAGGAAGGGTCGTAGATACTTTGGGAAAACCCATTGATGGTAAAGGGGACTTAACCGGCAAACTTTATGAAATGCCGATAGAGCGAAAGGCACCGGGCGTTATTTATCGACAGCCAGTAAATGAGCCATTGCAGACTGGAATCAAAGCGATTGATGCAATGATTCCGATCGGTAGAGGTCAGCGAGAATTGATTATTGGCGATCGTCAAACAGGTAAAACAGCCGTTGCGATAGATACGATTATTAATCAAAAGGAATTTTACGAAAAAGGGGAGACCGTCTTCTGCATTTACGTTGCAGTTGGTCAAAAGGCCTCAACAGTAGCTGGAATTTATGCTGCTTTAGAGAAGAATGGGGCCATGAATTATACGGTCATCGTGAATGCTTCGGCGGCAGATCCAGCACCGATGCAATTTTTTGCCCCTTTTACGGGAGCTGCGATCGGTGAGTTTTTCAGAGATACAGGAAGACCTGCGTTGGTGGTATATGATGATCTTTCTAAGCAAGCGGTATCTTACAGAGAAGTTTCCCTATTGTTGAGAAGACCCCCAGGGCGCGAAGCTTATCCAGGGGACGTTTTCTATTTGCATTCACGTTTACTTGAGCGTGCCGCCAAGGTAATCAACAATGATGCGATTGCAGCGCAAATGAATGACTTACCGGAATCATTGAAGGGCATAGTTAAAGGTGGAGGATCTCTAACGGCCTTGCCAATTATTGAGACACAAGCAGGAGACGTCTCTGCATACATCCCTACTAATGTTATTTCCATCACTGATGGACAAATTTTCTTGGAAACTAATTTGTTTAACTCGGGAATAAGACCTGCGATTAACGTAGGAATCTCTGTCTCTAGGGTAGGTGGTTCTGCGCAAATAAAGTCCATGAAGAAGGTGGCTGGAACGTTGAAGTTAGACCAAGCTCAATTTAGGGAACTAGAAGCTTTTGCCAAATTTGGTTCGGATCTAGATGCAGCTACCAAATTGGTCATTGATCGAGGCCGAAGAAATCAAGAGGTGTTGAAGCAACCTCAGTATTCACCGGTTAAGGTAGAACAGCAGGTGGCCATATTATATGCTTCAACCAAGGGGTTTTTAGATAAAGTTCCCGAGACAAAGGTCATCGCATTTGAGAAAGAATTTGCAGCGACGATGTTAGCCAGTCATTCGGAAGCATTGGCTGATCTGAAATCAGGAAATTTATCAGATCGTGCGACAGCTGCGATCGAGCAAGTCGCCAAGGATATTGCTTCAAAAATCAATGCATAAATAAGATTAATGGCAAATCTAAAAGAAGTAAAAGGTAGGATTCAGTCGGTAACCTCTACACAACAGATTACCAAGGCCATGAAAATGGTGGCGGCGGCAAAGTTGCGTAGAGCGCAAGAAAGAATAATGCAGATGAGACCTTACGCGGAAAAGTTGTCAGGTGTCATGCAGAATGTATCGAGTGCAGTAGACACTCAAATGGTTGATAACCCTTATGGTAAAATACGAGAGGTAAATAGTGTTTTATTGATAGTAATTAGTTCTGATAGAGGACTTTGTGGTGCATTTAATAGCAATGTTTTCAAGTATTCGAGAAATCTTATAGGTGAGAAATATGCGGAGATTGAAGCGTCTGGAAATTTGCACATATTGCCTATTGGTAAAAGATCTTTGGAATACTTTTCGAAAAGAGGCTACCACGTGGTTCAGGGTTATCATGATATTTTTAATCATTTGGATTTTGATCATGCCAAGTTGGCGGCTGAATTTGCTATGAAAGGCTTTGTAAATCAGGATTTTGATCATATTGAAATCATTTACAACGAATTCAAAAATGTGGCTACACAGATTATCAAGGGTGAGCAATTTCTACCAATAGCTCCAATATTACCTAAAGAAGGTTCTTCGAATTCAAAAATTGATTTTATAGCAGAACCTGATGAAGCCTACATTTTCAATGAGATCATTCCAAAATCTTTGAAAATTCAGCTATACAAGACGGTACTTGAATCCAATGCCTCAGAAAATGGTGCTAGAATGACGGCTATGGGACAGGCAACCGATAATGCAGGTGAATTATTAAAAGAATTGAAGTTAACCTATAACAGGACACGGCAGGCAGCTATTACCAAAGAGATTTTGGAGATTGTTGGCGGTGCCGAGGCACTTGCTCAAGGTTAATAAAGATTATATTGGCATTCAGCGGATATAGTATGCTGAACATCATAAAATACATGAGGTGGCTTTCTCTAGACATAGTGCTAGGGGGAGCCATTTTTTTATTTTTTATAGGGGATCAATTACAAGTAACGATACCCTTACCAGTTCTTTCGGCTTTGGGAATTTGTATTTGGCTGATTTACACATTGGATCACCAAAGGGATATAGCATTAGGGCATCTACTAGGTGATCGAAGAGTTTTTCATTGGGCACATCGAAGACTTATTAGAACAGGGGTAGGATTGCTAGGGCTAATTGGAGTTTTTATCTTGTTTTTATTACCAAAAATATTGCTGATATGGGGCTCTATGATTGCGCTGATTTGTGGAGTCTATTTGTTGACTGCACGCTGGCTTGCCAAAATCATGATTAAGGAAGTGATGGTAGCGATGCTCTATGCTTGTGGAATCTTTCTCTACCCAGTTACTCAGGTGAAACAATTTGATGGGATGCACCTAATATTTGCCTTGCAGCTTATGTTTTTGGCTTTCGCCAACATTGTACTGATTTCAAGATTTGAGTTAAAGGAGGATCGCAGGAATGGTGTAGGTTCGATGGTTCAATCGATGGGGATGAAAGTCAGCGGTCAATTAATTTTCATTATTCTCTCATTTCTCTTGAGCAGTGCACTAATTATAGGCCTGAATGATCCTCTCTTTTTTGAATTGGAGATAGTTTATTTTGTGGCATCTACTCAATTGATGTTGATTTATGGATTTCCTCATTGGTTTTTGGCTAGAGAACGTTATCGGGCCTATGCGGATGCTATTTTCTTTTATCCGCTGGTTTTTCTGTTATGAAAGCCAATGATTTTGATAGAATTGCCTGGTGCTATGATTTTTTAGTTCGAATGGTATTCGGTACGAGACTTGATCGCGCTAGTAGTCATTTTTTGGTCAATCTGAGGACTTCCGCACGCGTGTTGATCCTGGGTGGTGGGACCGGAAAGTTAATGAAAAATATCGCGCATGTTCATGAGGTAGTATATTTAGAAAAGTCGTCTAAAATGTTGGAGAAAGCAAAAAAAAGGTCCCCTGCTAATGTCAAAATGTTACACGGCGATTTTATAGCGTTCGAAGAATCAAAATCCTTCGATGTGGTGATTTGTCCTTTTTTCCTAGATGTATTTTTGCCACACGAATTGCGTGAAGTACTTAAAAAAATACATGCCTTACTTTCGTTGGAAGGTCAAGTGATCGTGACAGATTTTCAACGTACTACCTGGTGGAGCAAGCAATTAATTTCTTTAATGTATCTTTTTTTCTCAAAGGCAGCACATCTTTCAGGTTCCAGGTTACTGTCTATACATGAGATGATGTTACATCAAGGGTTTGAAGAAATTCATCATGTGAGCTATCAAGATGGAATGGTTTTCTCAAAATCTTATCAAAAGATCCTTTCTGGTAACGGAATTCTAGAAGCTCACTAGTTAAGGAAGGTGCCTCAAGTCGTCTCTTACATCTGCCAGACTTCCTCTCCTTGCATCGTACTGGGTGCAGCGGTCATGAAAATGGACATCCCTTGTAGGATTCCCATGATTTCAGAAGTGGCGGCGTCTAGCGAAGGGGCATTGTCATATTCAGCAATGATCATGGCTTGGTTTTCTGATAACCTTAGTACTTTGATCGAATTGAGTCCTACAATGTTATTTAATAAAGTCCTTTTTGAATCTGGGTAGGCCGTCATTTCATCGAAAGAATAAGAGGTAATACGTGCGGTCATGGTAGGGGTTAACTTTTAATGAAACAATGATAACGTTTTGTATAATATAAAAATAAACAATAATTTTTTTTAGAATGACGATGTAATCACTTTTCTATTTTAAATAGCCTTGGTCAGTAGTATTTTAGTCTTATCCTGGTGATCACGCAAGCCAATTACGAAGTATTCACCTCCATTTGATAGCCCTAATTTCTCTTGAAGTGCGGAAGCAGATATCGGGTAGTTCTTGGTGATTACGTTGGCTTTTAATTGAGGTAGCTGTTGTTTAAGAGTCTTTTTAGTGACTTCTGAGATCACTTCAAATTGTCTACCCGGGAAATTTTTGACCCTACGATCAGTGGTGTAGAGGTGTGTGTGTTGTGCGATTTTAATGAGTCCATAGACGGGTTGAATGGATTTGAATAGCCCTGCTTTGAGAATAGATACGTTGGGGTCCAGTAGGATTTTTTGAACCGGCCCTAATTGATCAGGTATTGTTTTTTCAGTACTGAGGGTACCGATAAACTTGGGTTGAGTGGTATCTAGATTGATGCAGTGAATTTCAGAGTTCATGGGGGGATGTTTGGGAATCAAAAAAAGAACCTCTTTGCATTCATTGCGAACGCTTACTACATGGATCTCTGCTGCTGAAGAAAGTTCTTGCAGGGCTTGACTAAGATCAATCATAGGAGACGCTTTGATTAAGACGAGAGATGCTTTATGACGGATTAGAGGAAGGAGCATTACGATATTTGGTGAGCAATCAGCAAATCGAAAGATTCTATTTTGATTCTGGGCTCTACGGGCGGGATCGATGTACAAAACAGCGTTTGGTGGGAGGTCATTTAAAATGTCTTCTGTGGTTTGATGATGGATTTGGATGTGTTCAAATCCTAATAGGTCCTTATTGATTTCGAATCGCTGGCATAAAGAACTTTCTTTTTCAACATAATGGGTTTGTTTAAAGTTCTGAGATAGCGCCATACAATCCACTCCCATGCCTCCTGTAAGATCATAGAGGTTTTGCCCTTGAAGTAATGTGGCTTTGTATTGTGCGGTCAAATTGGATGAAGACTGCTCCACCGAAAGTGGTGGAGGAAAAAATATATTTTCCAATACATACCAATTGGGCAGTTTGGTTTTGGCCTTTTTTCGAGCAATTAGCTGTTCAATGAGTTCCTCTTTCCATGGACGTATCAGCTTGGGAGGATTTAAGCGCAGTCTATTAGGATCTGTTTTTTCCGCTTCCTTCAGGAATTTTTTGACGGCATCGGATATCAAAAATCGATAAAATTCTTGAGCATCCAGCATGATCAACTCAAGATATGTTTCGTCACATATTCCGCAATCTGTAGGGCATTGGTTGCGGCTCCTTTGCGAAGATTATCTGCTACAATCCACATATTGAGCGTATTGGCTTGCGTTTCATCCCTTCTTATCCGACCAACAAAAACCTCATCTTTTTGATGGGCAAATAAAGGCATGGGATATATATTATTTTTTGGATCATCTTGTAGTACGCAACCGGCAGTCGCTGCGATAAGGGATCTTACTTTTTCGAGATTAAAATCTTTTTCAAATTCAATGTTGACTGACTCTGAATGACCGCCAGTGGTTGGAATGCGCACGCATGTCGCAGAAACGAGAATACGGTCATCTCCCATTATTTTCTTGGTCTCGTTGCTCATTTTCATTTCCTCTTTGGTGTATCCGTTGTCAAGAAATACATCAATATGTGGAAGTGCGTTTTTGTCAATGGTATAAGGATAAACCATTCTTGGATGCGCTACTCCTGCTCGCTCATCTTCCATTTGATCAACGGCAGCCTTGCCTGTACCGGTCACTGATTGGTAGGTGCTCACGATGATCCGCTTTATACAATAATGTTCATGAAGGGATTTTAAAGGTAATACCATTTGTATGGTAGAGCAATTCGGATTGGCAATGATCTTGTCCTCTGCAGTAATGACGTGTCCATTGACTTCCGGAACGACTAGTTTTTTTGTAGGATCCATTCTCCAAGCCGAAGAATTGTCAATAACGATGGTTCCAACAGCGGCAAATTTTGGCGCCCATTCAAGTGAGGTGCCCCCACCTGCCGAGAAAATAGCGATATCAGGCTTCAAACTGAGGGCTTCCTCCATACCGATGATGGGATAGGTAAGACCCTTACAAGTGATCAATTTACCTATAGACTTGGGGGAAGCGACTGGCAATAGTGTATGGAAGGGAAAATTCCGTTCTTCCAAGAGACGTAATACTTCATGTCCGACTAATCCGGATGCGCCTACAACAGCAATATTCATTGTGATATAATTTAAATGTTCCCCTTTCTATTTTTTCTTCTGTGGGCAATGCGATTATAGATCATGGCAGGGCCCTATTTTTAAGAGGCAAATTTAGTGATTTTCTATTTCTTTCGCTTTCTAGCAAGATGAATCAAGGAAAGGAACACATTAGGTCATATTATGGCATTAAATGTTGAGCTAATAACCCGACAGTAGGAGTTCATGACAGTTTTTTTGTTCTTATCATAGCCGCATACTAGCTTAATGTCACTACTAGGTTTTTTTCTCATAGGATGATGTTGCGAGGGCTCATTTCATTAGTTTTTTTACTTTTCATTTGGTTGGTGAAGGCCCAAATACAAGATGATTTTTCGGATGGGAATTTGAATCAAGACCCCTTCTGGATTTCAACTAATATCTCTAGTAATGGTACTGATTTTGTCGTTTTAGACGGGGAGCTCAATACAAATGGCCCGAAGTCCGCTGCCACAATTTTCATTTCTACTCCATTGAGCCTATTGGCGGATCCTTTTGACTTGACTTGGGAGTTTTATGTGCGTTATGACAATCCCCCGAGTAATAGTAATTATGTAAAGATTTATCTTTTGAGTGATCAATCAGATCTCACAGGCAATCCTCGTGGGTATTACCTTCGGATGGGAGTATCAGGTTCAGCTGACGGAATTGATTTGTATAATAGTGAATTAGCGGCTCCCTTAATAGCCGATTCAATCCGCTCAATCGCCAATTCGATTGATTGCAAGGTGAGGGTTTCAAGAAGTTGGGATGGTCAATGGACACTCTCAGTGGCATTTAATGAGTCACTTGATTATCAAGTTCTAGGGAGTGCGATGGATCAAACCATGATTTCGAGTGGTTATTTTGGGTTTTTCGTGCAGCATTCTGGATCACGCAACCAGGCATACTTTTTTGATGACATAGCGATTGGGTTCTACCAAGTTGTTGATGAGGATCCTCCGATGCCGATGCGGATTGAGGTATTATCAGAAACCGAAATTTTAATTCATTTTGATGAAACTATTTTATCCGAATCGATCTACCCAGAAAATTTTACGATCAATGGAGATATCCAGGTCAAGGAGGCACAACTGATGGAATCGGGGGCCTCAGTAAAATTATTGACAGATTCACTACAAGTGGCTCTTTGAGCGCAGATCCCAAAATGCTTGTTCCCAATCCCACTTCTTTGGGCTACTCATCCTTTACGAGAATTTTCTATGACGTGGCAACAATCGGATTATATGCCAATTTGATGATCTTTGATCATCAGGGACGACGAATTAAACAACTGCTTAAAAATGCCTCGATTGATTCTTCTGGATCAGTATTATGGGATGGGGTAGACGATTCAGGAAATTCAGTTTATGCAGGAAGCTATTTGATTTTGGTAGAAGTATACGGGCTCAACAGTCCAAGAAAAATCTTAAAGGAAGTGATGGTCGTCGGCTTCCAATATTAATTAAAGACATTTCATTTAACTTAAATTTAATGATTTAATATAAATGAAATGTGATAAAAGATTTTGATCTTTAAGGGACAATAAAATTAAGAACCTATGCGTAACCTCTTTTACAAATTCGCCGTCATTTCGATATTATTTATTCTACTACTAAGTTATTATTCGCGAGCATTTCTTTGGGCCTTTATTTTTTTCGGACCGCTTATTGTGGTTGGGTTTTTAAATACGTTTCAAAAAAGCCATGCCATACTTCGTAATTTTCCTTTGCTAGGTTATTTTAGGTATTTGTTTGAGACCATAGCCCCTGAAATTCAACAGTATTTTATTGAGCGAACCACGGATGGAAAACCTTTCAGTCGTAATCATAGGGCACTTGTGTATCGACGGGCCAAAGGGGTCAATGACAGCTATCCCTTTGGGACACAGTTGGATCTGCTTAGTGAGGGTTATGAAGGGCTTCGGCACTCTATTTATGCCAAAGAGCCGGTTGAAGAATTCCCTAGGGTGGTGATAGGAAGTAGTTTTTGCAAGCATCCATATAGCGCTTCGGTATTGAATATCTCGGCGATGAGTTTTGGATCTTTAAGTAAAAATGCCATTTTGGCCCTTAATCGAGGAGCTAAAAAAGGGGATTTTTATCATAATACTGGAGAGGGGGGACTTTCCGATTATCATTTAGAAGCTGGAGGAGATCTGGTTTGGCAAATTGGAACGGGCTATTTTGGCTGTAGGACCTTGGACGGTCATTTTGATGGTGAAAAGTTCAAAGAAAAGGCGGCAAATACATCCGTCAAAATGATCGAAATTAAATTGTCTCAAGGAGCAAAGCCGGGCCATGGAGGGGTATTGCCTGCGATTAAGAACACCGAAGAAATAGGGCGAATGCGTGGTATTGTGCCACATAAGACCGTCCTTTCACCTCCCGGTCACAGTAAATTTAACGACGCCGCAGGCTTGATTCATTTTATTCAAGAGTTAAGAACACTTTCTGGAGGTAAGCCGGTAGGTTTCAAGTTGTGTATAGGTCGAACCGAGGAATTTATTGAATTATGTGAGGTTATGAAAAAGGAAGGTATCTGGCCAGATTTTATCACCGTGGATGGGGCAGAAGGAGGTACGGGTGCGGCTCCATTGGAGTTTGCTGATTCTGTTGGGGTTCCCCTTGAACCAGCCTTGATTTTTGTGCAAAGCACGCTGAAAAAATTCGGGCTGAGGGAGGAAATTAAAGTCATCGCGAGCGGCAAAGTACTGAGCGCATTTTCGATTTTAAGGATGAAGGCACTGGGTGCGGATATTTGTAATTCGGCTAGGGCTTTTATGTTCAGTTTGGGATGTATTCAAGCCTTAAAATGCAATAGTAATGATTGTCCTACTGGTGTGGCCACACAAGATCAGATGCTGATCAAAGGACTAGTGGTGACTGACAAATCTGAGCGCGTTTATCGTTTTCATCACAATACTATTATCGCAGTGCTTGAGTTGCTTGGTGCCTGTGGCTTGAAGCATACTGACGAAATCGGTATCGAGATGTTTGTGAAGGGAGATGAGATGGTAGCATTGTCCAATCGTTATTTTCCTGATTCATTGATCAATAGAGTTGAATATAAAAAAAGTGTTCAATATTGGTGAATATTCGATTTGCGTTGCCTTTTTAATTCAGTAGTTCAAATATAAGTCAGCAGCTCAATGGGCCCATAAAGTTTTTAATATTGGCTATTTGGATTACTTTAGCTTACTTTTTTGTGTTACGATCATAAAGACAACATCATATGGCAGAAAAAACCAAATATTCCGCGGATGAACTTAAAGAATTCGAGGAGTTAATTTATAAAAAAATAGGCATTGCAAGAGTCGAATTGACCACGCTTATAGGATCGTTAAACCATAGTTCTGATGAAGGAACAGATGGGTTTTATGGTAATGTGAAAACATTAGAAGACGGAGCAGATACTGCAGAAAAGGAGCAAATGAACCAATTGGCTGCGAGACAGCAAAAATTTATTTCTAATTTGGAAAATGCCTTGGTTAGGATCAAAAATGGGACCTATGGTATTTGTGTTGATACGGGTAAGTTGATTCGAAAAGAAAGACTGATGGCCGTACCGCATACCATGCACTCTATCGACGCAAAACTCAAAAAGGGTTCATGAGTTTTTTGGCTCAGCACATTGAAGCACTTATATTTTGTGCACCGAAACCTATTGGTAAGGTGGAAATCCATGAGTGTCTCAAAGAGATGTTTGATGCTAATATACCAATAGAAGATGTATCGGGCGGTATTGCCGAAGTGAAGAAAAGATTTCAAAGTGATGACCATTCCTTTGAGTTGATCAAAAGTGGTGGTGGGTATCAATTTTTGACTAAACCGGCATATGAAGCGAGTATAAGTTTGTTGCTTAAGCGCCAATCGAAAAAAAGGCTGTCTAATTCGGCGTTAGAAACCTTATCTATTATCGCGTACAAACAACCTGTAACAAAATCAGATATTGAAGTGATCAGAGGGGTTAATTGTGATTATACAGTGATGCGCCTTCTGGAAAAAGAATTGATTTCAATAAAAGGAAAGTCTAGTGGTATTGGGCGTCCTATATTGTATGGCACCAGTGCCAAATTCATGGATTATTTTGGCATCAATGATCTAAAAGAATTACCCATACCAAAGGATTTCGCTATGGAGGCAAATGCCATAGGAGAAATAAAAGATTGATGAAAAAAAAAATAGAAGAAGAAATCGTAGTTAATGAAATTAGGCTAAATAGATTTATAGCCAACGCTGGAATATGCTCGCGAAGGGATGCGGATCAATTAATTCTCAGTGGCAAAGTCAGTGTAAATGATCAGATAGTCACGCTACTAGGTACTAAGGTAAAAAAGTCAGATAAGGTCAGTTATCTTAAAAAAGTCATACAATCGGAGAAGCATCAATATGTCTTGCTTAACAAGCCCAAAGATTTTATAACTACGACACAAGATCCTCTTAATCGCAAAACGGTAATGTCTTTGGTTGAGAAAGCTTGTGAGGAACGAATTTATCCAGTGGGTAGACTGGATCGACATACTACAGGGTTATTGTTATTCACAAATGATGGCGAATTGGCCAAGAAGCTGACACACCCAAAGCATAAAATAAAGAAGATCTATCAGGTAGAATTGGATAAATCAATTATTGAAGTGGATGTGAAGCGTATTCTTAATGGGGTAGCCTTGGAGGATGGACTTGCCGAGGTAGATGATTTGGCCGTTATCACTGACGATCGCAAGACTTTGGGTATTGAGATACATATTGGGAAAAATCGAATAGTCAGAAGGATATTTGAGCATTTTGGGTATCAAGTCGTGAAACTAGATCGCGTCATGTTTGGTTTATTGACCAAGCAAAATTTGCCTCGAGGAAAATGGAGACACCTCAATGCCAAGGAAGTAGGGAACCTCAAGGGGGGGCGCTAAACCACTTATGGAGCCCGAAAAGAAGCCCGTATTGGGTTCATGATAATCAAACTTTACCAGTTTCAATATTAAATGTGGTCTACAATTAGCTAAGCGCCATGCTTTTGATACAACTTTTAGTATGCATGCATACTAATTAAGTTGGTTTTGTTTTAACTTGTAGGCAAAAAAAAACCCAATCCGAAGATTGGGTTTTGGTGGTGCTAAGTGGATTCGAACCACCGACTCACGGATTTTCAGTCCGATGCTCTACCAACTGAGCTATAGCACCTTGAAAAGTGGATGCAAAAGTAGAAAAATATATGAGTGATACAAGTAAATTGAATGAATTATCTTTAAAGTAGTACTTAATGACATTATTACCACAATTAATCTTCGCTGGAATTTTAGTAATTTTTGGCGTTTTTATTTTTAAACGGGTGAATTTTATTAGATCCAACATCGCATTGGGTCAAAGCAATAACATAACTGGGGATCGTGCCAAGCGTTGGAAAAACGTACTACTCATCGCCTTTGGGCAGAAGAAGATGTTTAAAAAACCCATACCTGCGTTGCTACATTTATTGATTTATGTGGGATTTATTTTGATTAACATAGAGGTGTTAGAGATTATTTTGGATGGATTACTAGGTGCGCACAGAATGTTTGCGCCCTTTTTTGGCACCTATTATGGTGCGTTGATTTCCTTTTTTGAACTGTTGGCTTTAGGCGTAATGTTTTCATGTGTTATTTTTTTAATTCGTAGAAATGTGATTCGGCTGTCAAGATTTAAGAAACCTGAAATGAGCGGTTGGCCGGCTTTAGATGGAAATTTGATTTTAATCATTGAAATAGTTTTAATGATCGCTATTTTGTCAATGAATGCCGCAGATCAAATTTTGCAAAGTCGAGGTGTTGACCATTATCCGGTGACGGGTTTTTTTCTAGTCAGTTCTTGGATGATGCCCTTCTTTGATGGATACGACTCGGCGTTTTTGACCATTATGGAACGAAGTGCTTGGTGGTTTCATATTGTAGGAATTTTTGGATTTGCACTGTACGTCACTTATTCAAAGCATTTGCATATTTTCTTGGCTTTTCCCAATACTTACTATGCCAAGTTGATACCAAAAGGACAAATGGACCATATGCCAGCGATCACGTCGGAAGTAAAAATGATGCTTGGGATTCCCATTGAAGAGGGGGCCGTAACGGCCCCTGACGGCATGAAATTTGGCGCTAGAGATGTGACTGATTTAAATCAAAAGAACCTAATGGATGCTTACTCCTGTACCGAATGTGGGCGATGCACAGCTGAGTGCCCAGCGAATATTACGGGCAAAAAATTAAGTCCACGTAAGATTATGATGGATACGCGAGATCGGCTAGAATCATTGGGCAATTCATTAAAAAAGGGCGGCAATGCAGAAGACGGAAAATTCCTGCTTGGTGATTATGTTACCAAAGAAGAGATTAACGCCTGTACGAGTTGTAATGCCTGTGTTGAGGCTTGTCCTATCTTGATCAATCCTTTGGATATTATCCTTCAGATGCGTCGTTATGTGGTCATGGAAGAGTCTGCGGCACCGGCGTCATGGAATTCGATGTTTCAAAATATTGAAACCAACTTTGCCCCTTGGAAATTTTCAGTTCAGGATCGTTTCAATTGGGCAGAAGAATTAAAAAATAAATAATAGTTTCTTAGGATGAGTGAAATAAAAATACCAACAGTCGCTGAATTAGCTACAAACGGAATGGTTCCCGAGATTTTGTTTTGGGTAGGTTGTGCGGGGTCGTATGACGAGAGATATAAAAATGTGACGCGCGCTTTTGTCAAAATTTTAAATAAAGTGGGTGTTAATTTTGCCGTTTTGGGTCCTGAGGAGACCTGTACGGGTGATCCTGCAAGAAGAGCGGGGAATGATTTCCTTTTTCAAATGCAAGCGTTGTCCAATATTCAAGTTTTAAATGGATACGGAATAAGAACCATCATCACGGCATGCCCTCATTGTTTTAATACCCTTAAAAATGAATACCCAGCACTTGGAGGTTCCTATGAGGTCATTCATCATTCAACCTATTTGCAGCAGCTTATTGATATGGGCAAGGTCGTTCAAAAGGGGGGAGAGACTTTTAAAGGAAGGAAAATTACCTTTCATGATTCTTGCTATTTAGGCAGAGCCAATAATATCTATGAGGCTCCTCGTAATGTATTGGAAGCCCTAGATGCTGAATTGGTAGAAATGAAGCGTTGTAAAACCAAAGGATTTTGTTGTGGCGCAGGTGGAGGTCAGCTGTTTAAGGATGCCGAGAAGGGAGATAAGGAGGTGAACATAGAACGAATCGAAGAAGCTTTGGCGACCAAGGCAGATACTATTGCTGTTGCTTGCCCTTTCTGCATGACCATGATGAGTGATGGCGTCAAAAACAAAAATCAGGAAGGACAAGTCCTCGTAAAAGATTTAGCGGAACTTATTGCGGAGTCTGAGGGACTTTTATGAAATTCAAATCAAGGATGTAACTTTGGGGATCAAAAATTAGTTATGAATTATTTACTTGATCAAATGCCCGACGAAGCCCGATTATGGGTTTATCAGTCTGAGCGCCAGTTTACAGGGGATGAATTAGAGGTTATTAAAGAGAAAATCGAGTTTTTTTTATTCTCATGGGCGGCTCATGGGACTTCATTGAAGCCAGCTTATCGCATTGTTCACAATCAAGTCATCGTTTTGGCAGTAGATGAAGTTCGTCACTGGGCAAGTGGATGTAGTATTGATGATTCGGTAAATTTCATTAGGTCGCTGGAAAAAGAGCTTGGGTTGTCCCTATTGGATCGAGGCCAACTGGGCTTTCTAATCAATGACAGATTGGTCATCAAACCCTTAAAATTCATTAAAGCAGCCATCGAATCAGGTCAAATTAAATCGGATGATATTCTTTTGAATAATGCCGTTGCAGACGTTGGTAGTTTTAAAAATTCATGGGAACAACGAGTAGATAATTCTTGGTTAAAGCGATATTTGGCATAATTTTTTCTTATAACTGAAGCGTGGAAATCAAAAGATATTTTTTTTAGATTTTTTCATTTTACTTTGGAACGACACTTATTATTGATGAAATATCATTTAAAATTATTGGCAATGGTAATCATGACCGGTTGCGCTTCGGCAACAAGTCAGCTGACTATGGGGGATTATAATGCGGTTATTTCGAAATATTCCAATTATATAAAAAGTAATGATGCAGAAATCAATTATCAAGTAGCTGAGGCCTATCGCCTTTCCAATAGGATAAAGGAGGCAGAGCCTTTTTACCGTGCAGCCCTTAAAGAGGGCACGGCTGAAGAATCTGTAAGCTATTATTATGCTAGGTCTCTTAAGGCAAATCAAAAATATGAGGAGGCACGCAAGATTTTGGAAAAAGCATTACCCAATACGACGGATTTTCTTATTAGTCAATTGATTCAGTTTGAAATTAGAGGATTGGCAAGTTTAGATGACATGGCGGGTTCTGAAACCTACTTTAGGGTTAAAAATTTAGATCTTATCAATACGGAAGGGGCTGAATATGCGCCAGTTTATAACAATGAGTTTCTCTATTTTTCATCTAATCGAGATGGAGGTAAAATTTATAAAAGTACAGGGACCGCATTTACAGACATTTATAAAGTACGGACTAAGGGGGCCAATATTGATGGCCGTTCGCTGGTCGCTCTTGATCCCTTGATCAATGATCCTATGATTAACGAAGGTTCTTTGGCGATAGGAGGCAATGGAAACTATCTATTATTTGCCAAAGGTAATTCTGGGAAGGCAACGGGAACCCTTGAGGTAAATATTTATTCGACGCGATATCGAAATGGTAATTGGCAACAACCTCGTCCGATAAATGTTAATGATCCCAATGCGTATGATGGCACACCGGCTTTAAATGACGAGGGAAATACCCTTTATTTTGCCTCTAATCGAGAGGGGGGCTTTGGAGGAGCAGATCTTTATGTCGCACAATTGGATAGAAGAGGTCGATGGGGTGATATCCGTAATTTAGGGCCGGAGATAAATACTCCGGGAAATGAAATGTTCCCATTTATTTCAGTTTCGGGAGAATTATATTTTGCATCAGACGGTCATCCTGGTTTTGGAAATCTGGATCTTTTTAAGGCCACCCGAATAGGGGGCTCCATGATTATTGAAAACTTAGGAGAGCCTATGAATTCTGCAGCAGATGATTTCGGTTTTAACGAATATAATCTTACCAAAGGGTTTTTCTCATCTAATAGGTCGGGAGGAAAAGGAGATGACGATATCTATACATTTATCAATGATGATCCTAATTTAAAAATTATCAATTATTTTTTAAAAGGAACGACCTTAACGATCAATACGGCAGGAGAAGAAATAATAGTTTCAAATACCAAAGTAGATTTGATGTCCGAGGATGGCCAGGTGATAGATGAATTTTATACAGGAGAAGATGGGACTTTTAGGTTTCGAGTGTTCGCTGAGGAAGCCTATCATCTCAGGGCAGAAAAAACTGCTTATTTTACAACACGCAAAGAATTTACGACTGTTGGAAAAAGTATCAAAAGGGATACTATTACGCAATTTCAAACTGATGTGATGTTTGACTTGAATGTCAATTTAGAGCAAATTGTCATCGAGAAACCGGTAATACTTAACAATATTTATTACGACCTTGACAAAGCAGATATTCGCCCAGATGCGGAACCTACGCTAGATAGTTTAGTTTTAATTATGAGAGATAACCCTCAAATTTTCATTGAATTAGGCTCGCATACAGACGCCAGAGATACGGAAGTTTACAACTTGGATTTATCACAAAGACGTGCTAAGTCGGCGGTAGATTATTTAATTACCAATGGAATATCGAGTGACCGAGTGATTGCGAAGGGCTATGGAGAATCTCAGTTGATTGTGAAAGAGGCACAAACAGAAGAGGCACATCAGATTAACCGCAGGACCGAATTTAAAGTATTGAAATACAATCCTGATCAGATGAGTGAGGAAGAAAAAGACAAGGATCCCCTCGATGAATATGAGCGCTTTTTTGATAAGGAGGAAGGAAAATAATCGATAAAGCCAAATTTCAACCAGAGCCGTTCGTGCGAGCACCCGTTTTCCAACATTTAAAATTTTATTTCAGTAATCGGAGTAGCCTAATCATTGGTATTCTTTTTTCCTTTAACAGCTTTGCCTTTGGTAATTGGGTAGCTAGAATAGCAGATATCAAGTCAAGTATTGGACTTTCAGATGCGGCGTTAGGGCTGGGTCTTTTGGGTGCCCCACTGGGATCAATATTGGTAATGCCATTTACGGGGTTAATTATTGCGCGGATGGGATTGGGAAGAGCACTTTATATTTTTTCTCTATTATCACTGTTGTCCCCGTTGATTCTTTCTTTGGTTAATTCCTTTGCAGTATTGGTCATTTGTCTTGCTTATTATGGAATGACTGGGGCCTTAATGGGTGTTTCTTTGAATGCGGCCGCAAAGGCTGTTGAGATCCAGACCGATACGCAAATCATGGCTACGAGTCATGGGATGTGGAGTTTTGGAGCAATGATTGGCGCAGCTACTGGAAGTATCCTGGTAGGGCTCCACGTGCCATTAGTCATTCATTTGTGTGCGGTATCGAGCGTGGTTTTTTTTCCAGTATTATTCAACGCCAGGAGAATATCACAGTATAAAGAGGCGGATAATGGACAAAATAAAGCATTTGCACTACCTAATTTCACGCTTTTGGTATTGTCACTGGCAGCCTTCTGTATTTTTTTAAACGAGGGAGCAATAGCTGATTGGAGTGCAGTATACTTGCGAGAGGTCTTACACAGTGATCCTTTTCTTGTGGGCATGGCCTATGCAGGTTATTCCATGTTTATGGCGGTAGGTAGGTTCACAGGGGACACCCTTATACCGAAGATTGGCAAGAAAAACATAGTAGTAATTGGTGGCTTATTATCTGCGGTAAGTCTTAGTGTAGTTTTGATTTTGCATGATCCAATTATTGCCATTATTGGATTTTCTTTCGTTGGCTTGGGTTTTTCATGCGTAGTGCCCATTTTATACTCCGCAGCAGCAAATGAACTTGGCTATACGTCAGGCTCAGCGATCTCAGCCGTTTCCAGTGTTTCGTTTATAGGTTTTTTCACAGGCCCTCCTGCTATTGGATTGATATCTGAGTATTATGGTTTGTCTATTGCCTTGATTCTTGTGGTGCTTTTATCTATAATGGTGAGTCTAATTGGTACCATGATTAAATTTAAGTGACCATATTTGTATTTTATAATTGAAATACTATGTCAGAAAGATATACACAGCGAGGAGTTTCTGCTGCGAAAGAAGATGTTCATCAGGCCATTCGACATATCGATAAAGGACTCTATCCAAAAGCCTTTTGTAAAATAGTTCCGGATATACTTGCCAAAGACCCTAGTTATTGCACTATTATGCATGCAGATGGCGCCGGCACCAAATCTTCTTTGGCCTATATGTATTGGAAAGAAACAGGTGATATGTCCGTTTGGAGAGGTATTGCCCAAGATGCCGTTGTTATGAATACAGATGATCTGCTGTGCGTCGGCGCGACCAAAAATATTTTACTTTCGAGTACCATTGGTCGAAATAAAAACCTTATTCCTGGAGAGGTTATCTCTGCCATTATTTCAGGGACAGAAGAGGTATTGCAGATGTTGCGAGACCAGGGAATGGATATTCTTTCTACTGGTGGAGAGACGGCGGATGTTGGAGACCTCGTGCGCACCTTAATTGTGGATAGTACGGTAACCTCGAGAATGCGTAGGGAAAAAGTAGTCAATAATGCGAATATCTCCTCCGGAGATGTCATTGTTGGGTTGGCTTCTTTTGGTCAAGCTACTTATGAGAAGGAATACAATGGGGGCATGGGCAGTAATGGCTTGACATCTGCTAGGCATGATGTCTTTTCTTCAATTTATCGTACCAAGTACCCTGAGGCTTTTGACCCAGCAATTCCCAAAGAATTGACGTTTAGCGGATCCAAACTACTCACAGACCCTATAAATGACAGTCCTTTGGATGCTGGAAAGTTGGTGCTATCACCTACTAGGACCTATGCGCCTATCATCAGCGCAATTCTTGAGGAGCATCAGGATCAAATTCATGGAATGGTGCATTGTAGTGGGGGCGCGCAAACCAAAATTTTGCATTTCGTTGACCAACTCAAAATAGTAAAAAACAATCTTTTCGATTTGCCTCCTTTATTTTCTTTAATACAAGAGGAAAGTGGCACTTCATGGCAGGAGATGTATCAAGTGTTTAATATGGGACATAGGTTTGAGCTATATGTGCCAGAAGAGGTGGTAGATGATATCATTGAAATTTCAGAATCGTTTAATGTTAAGGCGCAGGTTGTGGGGCATGTAGAATCAGCGGCTACAAAGGAGCTCTATATTCAATCCCCACAAGGGTTATTTATTTATAACTAAATTTTTAATAAAAAGCATCTTCAAAGTGAATTAGACTATTGTCAGATTCTAGAATGCTTATAATATCAAAGCGGATGTCTTTTTGTCATTGATAGGCAAGGAGGTAGGCATGGGCCGTAGCGATGATTTTTTGTCTTTGGCGGGGGGAGACAAAGGACTCAGGATCCCCATAGAAATTGTTTTTTCTGTATTTAACCTCAAAAAAAATCAAGAAGTTATTTTCCTCTAATCCAATTAGGTCAATTTCTCCATGCCCATAACGATAATTTTGCACAATGATTTTAATACCTTTTGCTTCTAGATGCTTTTTGGCCAATTCTTCCCCCAATTTTCCTTTAACTTTGTTTTGCACAATATCAAGTATTTATGTCGTATCCGCTGAAATTTCAGACTATTTATAAAGATAAGTTATGGGGAGGAAATAAAATCAATACTTTCCTAGGGAAAGATTTCGGCAATTTGCCAAACTGCGGAGAAAGTTGGGAGCTTTCTGGAGTTCCTGGAGATGTATCGATTGTTTCCAATGGTCCCTGGGCTGGAAAAGATTTGAAGTCGGTGCTTGCAGCGCATGGATCGGATGTGTTAGGTCAGCAGATCTATGAAAAATGTGGAAATGATTTTCCTCTTTTGATCAAATTTATAGATGCCAGTCAAGACTTGTCTATTCAGGTGCATCCTGATGATGCCCTCGCCCTTAAAAGGCATAATAGTTTGGGTAAAACAGAGATGTGGTATGTGCTTCAAGCGGATCCTGATGCGAGATTGATTAGTGGCTTTAACCGCCCAATTACTGCTAAAGAATACCTAGCCAAATTTGAGTCTGGTCAGATATTAGAGATACTTAATCAAGAACTCGTACAAGCGGATGATGTATTTTTTTTGCCTGCAGGCCGGATTCATACGATTGGCAAAGGATTGTTGATTGCCGAGATTCAGCAGACTTCTGACATTACTTATCGTATTTATGATTTTGATAGGAAAGATGCGCATGGCAACAAAAGGACATTGCATGTATCGGAATCTTTAGATGCGATTGACTATCAATTTTATCCTGAGCACAAAACGCAATATACCTCCGTAGATAATCAGCGGATATCATTGGTTGATTGCGACTATTTTACGACCAATAAGCTAGGATTAATAGAAAATAGTGCCATAAAATCACCCGAAGTCAGCAGCTTTAAGATATACATTTGTTTAGAAGGAGACGCTCTTATTTCTGGACCTGACGAAGAGACAGAAATGGTTAAGGGGGAAACGTTATTGGTGCCAGCGAGTATGACTCATTTTCAAATTAAAACCAATCACGGAACAGTATTATTGGAAACCTACATACGAAATGGAACAAAATAAAATCACTGAATTTAGACATTTAGGGTTCATGGAGTATGGGGAGGCCCTGGGTTATCAAGAACATCTTTTTCAGGAGACCGTTGCCCTTAAAATCCAAAATCGAAAACGCTCAGAGGAGACACAACTACCAACATTAAATTATCTACTTTTTGTTTACCATCCCCACGTCTATACCTTAGGTAAAAGTGGTAAAGAGCAAAATTTGCTTCTCAATAATGAAGAGCTCTCTCAAAAGGAGGCAACTTATTTTAGAATCAGTCGTGGGGGTGATATTACCTATCACGGCCCTGGACAAATAGTGGGCTATCCTATTTTGGATCTTGACAATTTCTTTACCGATATTCATAAATATTTGCGTTGCTTAGAAGAAGCGGTTATCCGTACCTTGGCTGAGTATCAAATTGATGCGGGCAGGATTGAAGGGCTCACCGGCGTTTGGTTAGATGTAGCGGATCCATCTAAATCTCGTAAAATATGTGCCTTTGGCGTTAAATCAAGTAGCTGGGTGACCATGCATGGATTCGCTTTAAATGTAAATGTAGATTTGGATTATTTCAACAACATCGTGCCCTGTGGGATAAACGACAAAGCCGTCACGTCCATGCACCAGGAACTGGGTAGGTTGGTGGAACTTCGAGAAGTAGAAGATAAATTGAAAAAACATCTCGGGGCTATATTTGAATTTCAATGGATGAATACTCCAAAATCATAACGTTGATTTTTTGATTATAATTTACTATTTAATGAAAAAAGACATTCCATATTTGAAAGTAGAAAAGGTATTAATGGCTATAGTCCCTTCTGCAGATAGTGAATTGTGGAGAGTTTATTTAATTAATCGAAACACCCATCAATTAGAAACTGTTTTAGTTACCTCAAGAGGTTACAATGAAGATCAAAAAACAGCTCTTTTCAGACATTCCATTCCACACTTGGAGAGTGGCTCTTTTGCCTTAATTGAATCGATCAGTCCAACTGTTTTTCATCTTACTAATGAATTTTGGGTGAGTTTTTATGTTGGGAATCAAATTTTTGATAAAAAATATATTTATTTACCTGAGTCTATTATAGAAACCAATCAGAGCTACATTAAAGAACTGAAAACGAAAGGTATTTTGCACTTATGAATGCGGGATTAAAAAATTTATTGGTTATTGACATAGAGACAGTTAGCGGCTCACCTAATTTTGAATCTCTATCGGAACAGTTTCAGAAACATTGGCAACGTAAGGCCCTTTTTATCAAATCGGAGGAAGAAAAGTCCGTGGCTGATTGGTATTTTGAAAGGGCTGGAATTTTCGCTGAATTTGGCAAAATTGTTGTGATCGGCGTGGGAATTTTTCATGAGCTAAAGGGTGAGTTAGCGCTTCGTGTGACCTCTTTTCAAGATCATGATGAAGTCAAACTACTCAAAGAGTTTATAAAATTTATTGAATCCAAATTCAATCATCAAAGTTTAAAACTCTGTGGACACAATGGCAAAGAGTTTGATTTTCCCTATCTGTGTCGACGCATGATCGTGAATGATTTACAAATCCCAGAAGCCCTGAATCTTTCGGGAAAAAAACCATGGGAGGTGCATCATGTGGACACCATGGAGCTATGGAAATTTGGTGATAAGAAGAATTTTACATCATTGGATTTGCTCGCTACCCTTTTTAATATTGAGACGAGCAAATCAAATATCGATGGTTCTCAAGTCAATGCTGTATATTACAAAGAGAATGGTCTTAACAACATCGCCACTTATTGCAGAGGAGATGTCATTGCTACAGCGCAAGTTTATTTAAAATTGAAAGGTCTTCCTTTGGTCAAATCGGCCAATATCATACAGGTGGACTAAAAGAAAATGTCAAGAAAAAAGAAAAACCCAACCTCAAGAACACATGTTCCAAAGGTTAAAATGAGTGTAAAAGACGAGCTCAAATTTCACTTCCAAAACAATCCAGATGAGGCCTATAGCTTTAGTCAGCTCATCAAGAAGTTAGGTATTCGAGATGCAAAATCAAAAGATTTTGTCAAAGAGCAATTATTTGCCATGGAGGCTGGCGCCAAGTTACGGAGGGGCAGTGATGGTCGTTGGATCAATACCCTTCAGCCTACCTATTATGAGGGAATAGTGGACCATGTCAATTCAAAATTTGCCTATGTCATGGTGTCAGAATTGGCGGATGATATTTGGGTTAAATCAAAGGACTTGAATCTTGCAGTTCACGGAGATACTGTTAGTGTTCAGATTATTGGTGCTGCCAATACAAGCCATCGTGCCGAAGGGCGTGTCATTGAGGTTGTAAAAAGAGCAAAAATCGAATTTGTTGGTCGTTTGGAGGTCTCCCAGAAATTTGGCTTTGTCGTACCAGATAGTCGTAATATATTTTTCGATGTCATGGTATTTCCGCAAAAATACAAAGGAGCTGTTCATAACGATAAAGTGATCGTGACCATTGATAAATGGCATGATGCGGCCAACAAGAGTCCCTCTGGTAAAGTGACCCAAATACTAGGGCAAGCAGGGGAAAATGATGCTGAAATTCACTCAATTATGGCGGAATATGGACTCCCCTTTAAATTTTCTGAAAAGGTCGAGCAGGCAGCTGATTCTATTCCTGTAGAAATTCCGTCAGAGGAATTAACCTATCGTCGCGACTTTAGAGACGTCACTACTTTTACAATCGATCCTCATGATGCCAAAGATTTTGATGATGCGCTGTCACTAAAAAAACTCGAAAATGGACATTATGAAATTGGTATTCATATTGCAGATGTCGCGCATTATGTGACTTCGGATTCTTTACTTGAAAAAGAAGCTTATGAAAGGGCTACTTCTGTTTATTTGGTAGACAGAACCATTCCCATGCTACCAGAAAAGTTATCAAATGGCCTTTGTTCTTTGCGGCCTCATGAGGAAAAACTAACGTTCTCCGCAGTCTTTGAAATAAGCGGGGAAGGTGAGGTATTTAGTAAATGGTTTGGTCGAACGCTGATTTATTCTGATCGTAGATTCTCCTATGAGGAAGCCCAGGCGCTTATTGAAGGAAATGAAGGAGCGTTTAAAGATGAAGTAGTGTTGCTGAATCAAATAGCTCAAAAAATACGGAAAGAACGATTTCAGCATGGTGCAGTGAATTTCGAAACGATAGAAGTCAAATTCAGACTAGATGAAAAGGGAAAACCGCTAGAAGTCATTCCAAAAGAAAGAAAAGAAGCACATAAGATGATCGAAGAGTTCATGTTGTTGGCCAATAAGGAGGTAGCTACGTTCATTTTTAACAAAAAGAATGGGCATCAACCAGAAGGGAGCGCTACGTTTGTGTACAGAACCCATAACGATCCGGATCCTGAAAAACTGGATAATTTTTCCAAATTTGCTAGTAGGTTTGGACACAAACTATTGACCACCGGCAGGATATCTAAAAATCTTAATCAACTGCTCGAAGACATTCAAGGAAAACCTGAGCAAAACGTTTTAGAATCGATTGCGATTCGATCAATGGCTAAGGCTCGTTATTCTACTGATCCCAAAGGACATTTTGGATTGGCATTTGATCATTACACCCATTTTACTTCCCCTATAAGGAGATATCCAGATGTCATGGTGCATCGCTTACTATGGAATTATCTGGAAGGACAAAATCCACCTGCCAAAGAACCCATAGAAGAAAAATGTATTCATTCCTCTGAGCGTGAGAAAAGAGCGTCAGAGGCTGAGCGGGCTTCTATTAAATACAAGCAAGTCGAATTTATGTCTGGTATGATGGGCGAGACTTTTGATGGAATAGTGTCCGGGGTAACGGAATGGGGTGTATTCGTTGAAATCACTTCGACCAAATGCGAAGGAATGATTCGGATAATGGATCTAGATCAGGATTATTTTCAATATGATGAAAAACAATATCGAATTGTTGGGAAAAGGACCGGAAAAATCATTGCATTAGGAGACAAAATTAAAGTGCAGGTGATCAAAACAGATATTGAGCGCAGAACCATTGATTTATTTTGGGTAGAAGATTGATCCTTCTAGGGGTACAAATAGTATCCATTTCAATTTTTGAGTGCGAAACTTTTCTAAAAGCAAATTGTCCTTAGCTCCTTTTTGTTAAAATTGCACGAGCAACAATTTATCAATGAAATCCACAGTTCAATTACAGGCCTTGATCAATGACCGTTTAGCAAAACTAGCGCTGGACGGCAAACCCACTAATCTGTATCATCCCATTAGCTATATGTTGTCTTTGGGAGCCAAACGGTTTCGTCCATTACTTGTACTACTGACTGCTCAAATGCGTGGTGGAACGGTAGCTGATTGTGTGGCACCTGCAATGGGGATAGAAGTATTTCATAACTTCACCTTGTTGCACGACGATATCATGGATGCGGCCCCTCTTCGCAGGGGGCATCCATCGGTGCATGAGAAATGGAATTCAAATATTGCGATTTTGAGTGGTGATGCTATGTTTGTAAGGTCCTATCAATTAATTTGTCAAATTCATTCTGACCAATTAATTCTAGCATTGACTCGTTTCAATGATACCGCCTTGGAGGTTTGTGAAGGTCAGCAATGGGATATGGATTTTGAAGACTTACCTGCCGTTTCTGAGAGGGACTATTTAGAAATGATTCGATTGAAGACGGCGGTATTGCTAGGGTTCAGTATGGAACTTGGCGCGATGATGGCTGGGTTTAATCACGTGGAGCAACGACAATTGTATTTAGTTGGAGAAAGTTTCGGTCTTGGATTTCAACTCATGGATGATCTACTTGATGTATATGGAGATCAACAAAAAGTTGGCAAGCAGGTGGGAGGCGACATCATCGCCAACAAAAAAACCTATCTCATGATTGCAGCCTATGATAGGGCGGATTCGAGACAGCTTAGCATCTTGAGGAAATGGATGGAAGCCAAGGATTTTGACCCTGCCCATAAGGTAGCTAGTGTTAAAAAAATTTATGATGACTTGGATATTCCTCAGCTTGTCAAAACTAAAATGGAGGATTATTTTTCTGAGGCCTTTCGACTGTTGAAAACAGTAGATTGCGATCCCCAAGCCTTGGATATATTTTTGAACTTTGCCAACGAGTTGATCCAACGAGAAAAATAAAATTTGATTGATAAAAGAATTATGTTCAAATGAATTTAACATGGCTATTTATTATAATTACTTCGGCGGTAAGTTTTTATGCTTGGAGTAATCCACAAGTATATCAACGACTGATGATGAATCCTTATGCGGCCATTGGGCAAAGACAATATTGGCGATTTATCACATCTGGATTCTGTCATGCTGGCTATACACATTTGGGATTTAATATGTTTACCCTTTATTTTTTTGGAGGGGCAGTCGAAGGGTATTTCGGACAGATTTTGGGGCCAAATGCCGCTGTGGTATTTGTATTATTTTATCTTTCTGCAGTAGTGGTCGCTGATATGCCAATTGCTTTAAAAAACAAGCATCGTCCGGGATATAATACGCTGGGGGCGTCCGGGGCGGTTTCTGCGATGGTCTTTGCTAGTATTATTTTTGCACCATTGAACAATATTTGTCTTTTTGGCATTCTGTGCCTTCCAGGCTTTATTCTAGGGGTTATTTTTATTATATACTCCTACTACCAAGGGAAAAACAGTTCAGATAATATCAATCATGAGGCACATCTCTATGGAGCCATTTATGGTATCTTGTTTAGTATTTTTATAGACCCACAGGTAGTACCTCTTTTCATAGAACAGGTGGCTAGTTATCGGCTTTTTTGACAGTAGCTATGGATTGAAGGAGGGCAAATAAACTTACCACGTTGTCAAAATGGCAATAAAAAATCCAGTCACTTATTCTTAAATGACTGGATTTTTTATTTAACTAAGTCAAAGGCCTTTATTCAAAGGAGATTAATTCGACTTCAAAGATCAAAACAGATCGTGGGGGTATAGGCCCTGATCCATTCTCACCATAAGCCAACTCGTAGGGAATGGTCAATTCAATCTTACCACCTTCGTTAATCAACTGTAAGCCTTCAGTCCAACCGGGGATCACCCCTCTTAAAGGGAAAGAAATAGGCTCACCTCTCTTATACGAAGAATCAAATTCGGTGCCATCGGTGAGCTTACCGCTGTAGTGAACCGTCACGGTACTTTCAGCAGTAGGAAATCTACCAGTGCCTTCTTGTAGGATTCTATATTGCAACCCAGTTTCGGTTATTTCCACTCCTTCCTTAATCGCGTTTTCAGCCAAATAATTTTTGCCTTCTGCTGCCAAACTAGTAGTTTTTTCTTCAGTAAATGCCATATATACTTCTTGACATTGTTCAATAGTCAACTGACTTGTATCACTTAAGGCCTCTTTAAGGGCCGCGGCTACCAACTCGATATCAATATCGCCCACTTGAGGCTTGATTTGTTCGGCAAGTAAGGCGCCAAAACTATAACTTAGGCTGTCTTTGCGGCTTGTAAGTTTTACCTGCTGTGCCGAAACTGTTTTTTCAGCACAATTTGAGAATAGGGCTACTATAACTCCTATTGTTAAAATTTTAATTTTCTGCATGATTATAAAAATAAGGTGCGAATATAGTAGGTTTTTGGTAAATAATTAAAAAACTGAGCACTGAGAAGGCCCTAATACACTTAATTCAATCGCGAGGTATCAAAAAGTGGGCCGGCGCGGGGATATTTAATTAATTGTCTTCTTTCCATAATGGGTGAATTCAAGTTTTTTAGTATTCATATTTGCATACAATCGTTCAAAGTAAAAATCTGATTTACTTTGTGAATCAAATCGAATATTAATGGAGCAGCAAAAAACAGAATCACTGAATTTCATAGAACAATTGATTGAGCAAGACCTTAAAGAAGGTAAGTTTAGTGCTATACAAACAAGATTCCCCCCGGAGCCCAATGGTTATTTACACATTGGGCATGCAAAATCAATTTGTCTGAATTTTGGCCTTGCAGAAAAATATAAGGGGCGTTGTAACTTGAGATTTGATGACACCAACCCTGAAAAAGAAGAAACCGAATACGTGGAGTCCATCAAAACTGATGTGCGCTGGCTGGGTTATGATTGGGGGGATCATGAATTTTATGCCTCGGATTATTTTCAAGACTTATATGAGATGGCGGTACGATTGATCTCAAAAGGAGTGGCCTATGTAGATGAACTTTCTGCTGAAGAATTCAATGTATTGAAAGGCACTCCGACGGAACCTGGAAAGGAAAGCCCCTATAGAAATCGAGCGATACAAGAGAATATCGACCTATTTGATAAAATGAAATCCGGGGTGTATCAGAATGGAGAACGCGTGCTAAGAGCTAAAATTGACATGTCTAGTCCCAATATGCAGTTGAGGGACCCGATATTGTATCGCATTAAGCACATGGAACATCATCGCACAGGATCGAAATGGTGCATTTATCCCACGTATGATTTTGCTCATGGGCAGTCCGATAGTATGGAACAGGTGACACATTCTTTGTGTACTTTGGAATTTGAAGTTCATAGACCGCTTTATGAATGGCTCCTAGCGCAATTGGAAATTTATCCTTCAAAGCAGACTGAGTTTGCGCGTCTGAATTTAAGCTACACGATTGTAAGTAAGCGAAATTTACGTGAATTGGTGGAGGGGGGACATGTGTTGGGTTGGGACGATCCCCGGATGCCAACTATTTCTGGAATCAGGAGGCGTGGCTTTACTGCGACATCAATACGCAAATTTGCAGAATCCGTTGGGGTTGCACGAAGAAATGGGCTTACCGATGTAGCATTGTTGGAGCATGCAGTGAGAGAAGATTTGAACAAAAATGCGCCAAGAATTTTTGGTATAATGAATCCGGTAAAATTGATTATAACCAATTGGCCAGAAGAAAAGGAAGAAATAATGAAGGCGGAAAACAATCCTGAGGATGAAAATGCCGGTAGTCGCGCGTTGCCCTTTACCCGTGAATTGTATATAGACAGTAGCGATTTCATGGAAGATCCGCCAAGTCCATCTAAATGGTTTCGATTGGGACCCGACAGAGAAGTACGTTTAAAAAAGGCATACATAATTAAGTGCAGCGGATTTAAAAAAGATCAAGAGGGTCGGATTTTGGAGATTTATGCGGAATATGATCCAGCAACGAGAAGCGGGCAAGATACCAGCGGGAAAAAGGTAAAAGGTACCTTGGGCTGGGTTTCCGTTCCGCATGCGGTTCATGCAGAAGTACGTTTATATGATCGATTGTTCTTAACAGAAAACCTCAATAAGATATCGGATGACTTCAAAAATCATTTAAATCCGAATTCACTGCAGACTAATACAAATGTAGTAGTGGAACCTTCCGTGAGAACGGCGAGCGTGGGGAATCAATTCCAGTTTGAACGCATTGGATATTTCAGGGTGGATGAAGATAGTACTGCGGAAAGAATAATTTTTAACCGCACGATCACACTTAAAGATACCTGGGGAAAGAAAATGAATTGATGTTACCGTTTTTATTTGAGCGGTTGGATATACGATAGAAGTTGTTTTATCTTCATCCCTTAAATTTCTATTTCATGAGCCATAAAATATTTGCATTTATATTTATCGTATTTTCTTTTCAGAAGAGCTATACCCAAACCTCAATTTTGGGATTTAGTGCAGAAGCAGCGGTACAACAACAGAGTTTGGAGGCAGCATTTGATCAATTACTTTCTCCAAGTAATCTGGATACTTGGATGAAATTAATGTCGGCTGAGCCGCATTACGTGGGTACAGACTATGGCAGGAAAAATGCTGAATGGATGCGAGATCAATTCCAATCTTGGGGATATGACGCCAAAATAGAGACGTATCAAGTACTCTTCCCCTATCCAAAGGTTAGGTTATTGGAATTAACCGCGCCTCAAAAATACACTGCAAAACTTGCCGCCATCCCAGTTACTGGGGATCCCGATACCAATCAAGGGGAGGCATTACTGCCTAGTTACAACGCTTTTTCCACAGACGGAGACGTAGAAGCTGAGTTGGTGTTTGTCAATTATGGTATTCCTGAGGATTATGAGCAACTAGAAAAACTAGGTATCGATGTCAAGGGCAAAATAGTCATTGCCAAATATTATGGTTCTTGGAGGGGCATTAAACCCAAGCTGGCAGCAGAAAAAGGAGCCATAGGCTGTATCATTTATTCAGATCCGAAGGATGATGGCTATTATGCTGGTGACGTCTATCCAAAAGGAGCTTTTAAAAATGCAACTGGAGTACAACGAGGATCTGTGATGGATATGCCATTGTATCCTGGGGACGTCTTGACGCCGGGATATGGAGCGACCAAAAATGCCAAGCGTTTGGATCGTAAGGACGCCCCGACCATTACCAAGATACCGGTATTACCTATTTCCTATGAAGATGCCGTGCCTTTGCTGGCAGCACTTGAGGGCCAAGTAGCCCCAAATGCTTGGAAGGGGGCATTGCCCATCACCTATCACATTGGGCCTGGACCGGCCAAAGTACATTTGAAATTAACGTTTGACTGGCAATTGAAGCCCGCTCATAACGTGATTGCAACCCTAAAGGGAAGCGAATTTCCGGATCAATGGATCATTAGAGGCAATCACCATGATGCCTGGGTGCACGGAGCATCCGATCCCGTTAGCGGTATGGTGGCTTTATTGGAAGAAGCGCGCGTAGTAGGAGCATTGGCAAAAACAGGCAAAAACCCTAAACGAACCATCATTTATTGTGCCTGGGATGCCGAGGAGCCAGGCCTTATAGGTTCTACCGAATGGGTGGAAGATCATATGACCGAACTACAGCAGAAAACCGTTGCCTATATCAATACAGATGGAAATGGACGGGGCTATTTAGGCGTTGGGGGATCCCATACCTTACAAGCCATGGTTGCCGAGGTTGCCAAAGAAGTTAAGGATCCACAAAAAAACGTTTCGGTTGCAGCGCGCGTAGGGGCATTGGATTTATTGAATGGTGGAACTGGTAGCCCAGGGCTGTATGCTCTTGGTTCGGGATCTGATTACACACCATTTATTCAACATGCAGGGATTTCGGCTTTAAATATTGGTTTTGGGGGGGAAAATGAAGGTGGGGAATACCATACCATCTACGACACCTATGCGCACTACAAGCGGTTCAAAGACCCTGAAATGGCTTATGGAGTCGCATTGGCCCAAACAGCGGGAAGGATTGTGCTCCGATTGGCCAATTCAGAGGTACTCCCTTTTGAATATACCCAATGGGAAGAAACAGTTAAAGGTTATGTGGCCGAAGTAATAAAGCTGGCCGAAGAGATGCGTAAAGCAGTCGTGATTCATAACCAATTAGTAGAGAAAAACGTGTTCGCCTTGACGGCAGATCCGACCAAACCGTTTAAGCAACCGACCAAAAAGGCAATGATCCCTTATTTGGATTTTTCGTCGCTACAAAATGCAATGACCCATTTGGAAACGACCATCACTGCACTCGATCAAAAGGATTTTAATTCAGTAAAGGAAAAGGAGGCCCTTAATGCACAATTAATGTTGTCTGAACAGGCATTGATGAATAAAGAAGGGTTGCCTAGAAGGCCTTGGTATAGGCATCAAATCTATGCTCCAGGTTTTTATACGGGATATGGAGTGAAAACACTTCCTGGAGTTAGGGAAGCCATAGAGCAAGAAAATTGGGAGGAATGCCAACAGCAAATTATTCTTTTATCGCAAACCATCAAATCATTTGATAAGCACTTACAAATGATTTTTGAATTTAAATAATGGCGATCAGGAGGTCTAACTTAGCGGAAATTAAACCGGGAGAGGTTGTCTTGGTTGGAATACCCTTTGATACAAATTCTTCTTTTTTACAAGGTCCTGCCAAAGCTCCTCCACTGATTATTGAAGCATTGGAGAGTGATTCTGCCAACTATTTTACAGAAGACTTTAAAAATTTATCGGAACATGCGGGTGTGTGTTGGTTGGGCAACGCTTCTTTTGCTGACTATTTCGAAATAGAAAAAGTAATTCTTGAGATTCTTAATCGACAGGCCATTCCTTTTGTACTTGGCGGGGATCATTCTATTACCTATCCAGTGATGAAGGCTATGGAACAACACCACAAGGCCTTAAATATTCTTCATTTTGATGCCCATGGGGATTTATATGATTCGCTCAATGGAAATAGGTATTCTCATGCTTCTCCTTTTGCGCGGATTATGGAAGACGGACTGGCACAAGGCCTTACTCAGGTAGGTATCCGTACGCTTAATCAACATCAGCAAGAGCAAGTACAAAGATTTGGGGTAACCGTCATAGACATGAAAAGTTGGTCACCTGAGGTCGATTTGAATATTAGCGGTCCAGTTTATTTGAGTTTTGACATGGATGTGTTAGATCCTGCTTTTGCCCCAGGGGTTTCTCATCATGAACCAGGAGGGTTTACCACCCGTGAAGTATTAACGATGCTTCAAAAGCTAGATTTGGACATTGTAGGTTTGGATTTGGTGGAGTACAATCCAGATCGAGACGTCTACGGCCTTACGGCCATGACAGCGGCGAAGCTAGTTAAGGAATTACTGGCAGGTCTCATTTGAGCACAGTCTTTCCCATCATTAATCAGCTAGTTGCTTCTTTTAATGTAAGTAGAAAAGACCTATTGATTCTGCCCCTCCTTTCATCCCAAAGACTTAACGATGATCTCGGATCATCTTCGTATTTCTTCTAAGAAAGCCGAGCTGAACAGTTAAAATAAACATCCATGGTTCACTGACTGAAATATTAGAAGTAGTAAGCCGTAAACTAATAATTAGTCAAAGACTTTAAATTTCACTCCTTAGTATTTGCAACGGAGACTGGCGTACAATGGACCGACTATTTAATAATCCAATCAATACGGTCATCATGGTGACCAGCAGAAAGATACTGCCTACGTGCACTCCATTGGGAACATAGGTGAATTCAAATACAAAGTATCCCAGTAGACTTGTGAAAATTATGGCTAAGAATAGCCCAGCAAAAGCACCAAGGGCACCAAGAAAAAAATATTCTGCGGAGATGATTTTCCAAAGTTGTGCCTTTGATGCGCCGATGGTTCTGAGTAATACATTTTCCCGCATTCTTTGAAATTTGCTTAGGATGATTGCACTGATCATCACGATCAGTCCAGTTCCAATACTAAAAACAGACATGAATTGAATGACAAAAGCAATTTTTCCCAATAACTCTTCTAACGTTTTTAAGATGAGTTCCAAATCAATGATGGAGATATTCGGAAATTGGCGGACTACCGCTTGTTGATAACGTGCTGAGACCTCATTCTTATCAATTCTTGTAATCAAAACATGAAATTGAGGGGCTTTTTCCAAAACACCGGTAGGAAATAGCACCAAGAAATTGGTTTGGATTCTGCGCCAATCAATGTCCCGAAAGCTGCCAATATAGGTGGTAATGAGGGCTCCTTGGACATTGAAAATGAGTTTATCACCAAGATTGAGGTGTAAGTTTTCGGCATAACCTTTGGAAACAGAAATGTAAAGAGAATCTTTTGAGTCATTATATTGGCCTTGCCAACGACCCTCGATAATGCTCTCTGAGTCGATCAACGTATCTCTATAGGTGATCCTGTATTCTCGGTTAAAAGCCCAATTGGGAAAATGGACGGTCGTGTCTTCTTCGGCCATTTCTTTGTTTAGCCCGTTGATTTCTATCAGGCGCATGGTGACTATGGGGACTTCTTGCAATACGGGTAGGTCATATTCTTCGGTCAGTACCTTAAGTGCTTCCTTTTGATCTGTTTGGATGTCAAAGAGAATGGTATTTGGGCGCTCATTTTCGCCACTAATAGATACTCGCTGCACCAATAAATCTTGCATGAAAAACAACATAGCCAAAAAAGTAGTACTTAGTCCTAGCGTGGTAATCAAGATGACCGTTTGGTTATTGGGTCGGTATAGATTACTAATGCCTTGCCTCCAGACAAACCCCATTTTTATGGGTAATAGTCTCTTCATCAGCCAGTTCAAAGCCACGGCCAAACCATATAGAAGCACTAAGGACGCCAACAGGATCAAAAGATATATCAAGGCATTCAAGGGATCTTTGAGCTGCCAATACATGCTCAAATAAAGAAAAAACAGAATACTGAAAATAATCAGAAAAAAAGGTCTGTCTAGTTGTATTTTTAGTGATTCAAAACCAAATCTGAGGGTAGCTAGCGGACTTACTTTTCGCAGTCCGATCAATGATAACAAACCAAATAGGATTGAAATCACGACTCCTATAACTAACCCTGCCGCAATCGCAGGCCAATAAATAGTTGGATTAATTTCGAAAGGGATAAAAGATTTTGCGATTTCGGGTAGGAACAAGTGGATAGCTACCCCGATGAGACATCCCATGACAGCACCAATAAATCCAAAAATGCCCACTTGAATCAAGTAGATATTGATGGCATGTCGTGCTTGCATACCCATACATCTTAAAACGGCAACTATTTGAATTTTCCCTTTAATGTATACATAAATAGAACTAGAGACCCCGAGACATCCCAGAAGTAAGGCAGCAAAGGCAATGAGCTCTAAAAAAGAAGATAAATCTCTAAAAGCTCGTCCAGTTTGTTTTTTTCTATCTTCGACATTGTCTACATCAAAACCAGCAGCCTCTACGATATCCCGAGATTGGGCGTACACGTCGGTAGTGTCAATAGCAGGATCGAGTTGAAAATAGGTCGTATAATTGATTCGGCTTCCCTTTTGAAGCAGCCCTGTTTCTTCAAGAAAAGCCATTGGAATGTAGACGACAGGGGCAACAGAATTACCCACATCAGATTGCCCTGGGATCCTTTGGATCTTGCCAACCACTTCAAAGCTCATTTTACCCACCTGAACAGAGTCCCCAATCATCACATCAAATTGAAGCATTAGTTTTTCATCGACCAATGCCTTTTGGCCAGTCGTACGGAAGTCTTTGGAACCCGATATAGGAAGGGTTTCTATTTCTCCATAATAGGGATATTCGCCTTCTAATGCTCGAACTTCAACCAATCTAGTCGCTTGGCTTCGCTCGAAAAGGACCATGGAAGCAAAGGAGACTTCTCGAGATTCGGCGTTACTTAGTTTTGCGAATTCATGAAAAAGGGAATCTGGCAAAGGGGATTTCCCATCCACTGAAAGGTCTGCACCAAGTAAGTTCTTCGCTTGTATATCTACTTCGCGCATCAAATTTTCACGAAAGGAAGTAATTCCGACCAATGCCCCGATACCTAGGGAGATTGAAGCAATGAAGAGGATCAATTTTCCGCGACTTTTCCGACTATCCCGCCAAGCCATCTTCCATGGCCACCAAAGGCCATAAGTATTGTTTTTTTTGATAATTGAGTCAGTCACTTATGTTAAATTTCTCCCTGAAATAGCTTTCCACCCTTTAATTGAACGATTTGATCCGTTTTTTTGGCCAAATCCAAATCATGGGTGACGATCACCAGGGTAGTGCCTTTTTCTCTATTGATTTCAAAAAGTAATTCTTCAATATACGTGCCTGTTTCGGCATCTAGGTTTCCTGTAGGCTCATCCGCGAAAAGGATTTCTGGATTATTCGAAAAGGCTCTTGCGATAGCCACACGTTGTTGCTCACCTCCCGAGAGTTGAGTAGGATAGTGATTTTTACGATCTCCTAGGCCCACTCTTTCCAATAAATTGATGGCAGGGCCTGTTGCGTTTTTTGTGCCTCTTAATTCAAGGGGGACCATGACGTTTTCAAGGGCGGTAAGTGTGGGGATCAATTGAAAGTTTTGAAAGACAAAACCGATATGTTGATTCCGCATTTGTGCCAACTGATCTTCACTCAATGTATTGAGTACTATATCATTTAATGTGATTGTTCCTTCGGTCACCCGATCTAATCCTGCGCAAAGCCCTAAGAGTGTCGTTTTTCCGCTTCCCGAAGGTCCAATAATGGCTACGGAGTCTCCTTTTTTGATAGAAAAGTCAATATTACTCAAAACAGTAAGCGCTTCGTTATTCGAAACATAGGTCTTAGATAAATCAGCAACGGTCAATATATAGGGCATCAGTAAAATTTAAAATCTGTACAAGTTAAAAGAAGATGAGGGAAAATAATAAAGTTCTTTTTGTATTGGTAATAATCAATGATTAGGTTAAAAAGTTGCAATGATTATTTTTTTGGCCGGAATAGTCCGTTGTCTTTTATAATTTACATCTCAATTGTATGCAAGTTGTTAAAATTATATCATATGTGCTGATCCTCTTCCTTATGGGGTGCAGCACAAGGAAGGAATTCAAACCAGTATCAGAAAATACGGTGGTTACTCTAGGAGAGGTCGCGCTATTTGATCGAGAACCGCCCAAAGAGGTAATTCTTTTTTTTGGAAACAGTATCACTGCTGGTTATCAATTAGATATGGACCAGGCCTTTCCAGCTATTATTCAGCACAAGTTAGATTCTTTGGGTTATCATTATCAAGTAATCAATGCAGGGTTAAGTGGTGAAACGACGGCCAGTGGTGTCAATCGAATAGATTGGGTATTAAAAACCGTTCCCGATATTTTTGTTTTGGAACTTGGCGCCAACGATGGGCTGCGGGGTCTTCCTTTAATTGAGACACCCAAAAATTTGCAGCGGATTATTGATAAAGTAAAGGCAGTGAATCCCAAGGTTAAGATCATCATTACTGGCATGGAGGTGCCGCCCAATTTAGGAGCTAGCTATACAGATACTTTTCGTAAAATATTCCCTGATCTAGCACAAAAAAACGCGGCGGTTTTGATTCCTTTTTTATTGGAAGGAGTCGCTGGAATTGAAGAACTTAATCTGGGCGACGGCATCCACCCTACGCCGCAGGGGCATCAAATCGTAGCTGAATTGGTTTGGAAAGCCTTGTTACCTCTTTTAAGTCCGCATATTTAAATGAAAGTTATCGAACAATTCTTTATTGATGGCGCCAACTTTGTTTGGGGTACTCCATTGCTTTTGCTTCTATTAGGAGGCGGATTTTTTTTCATGCTTTATTCAAGATTTTTGCCCTTCAAATATTTTGGGCATGGATTGCAAGTGCTCTCCGGTAAATACAATAATGATAAAGATCAAGGAGAAATCAGTCATTTTCAAGCACTGTCGGGACACCTAGCTGCAACCATCGGTATGGGTAATATAAGTGGTGTGGCGGTAGCCATCGCTACGGGAGGTCCCGGTGCTTTGTTTTGGATGTGGGTGAGTGCCTTTCTGGGAATGGCAACGAAATTTTTTACCTGTTCATTGGCCGTAATGTATAGAGGCAAAGACTCGAATGGAGATTTGCAAGGGGGTCCGATGTATGTAATCACAGAGGGATTAGGTGAAAAATGGAAACCATTAGCTATTTTCTTTTGTATGGCTGGTTTTTTTGGTGCAACACCAGTTTTTCAAGCTAATCAAATTATTGCGGCGGTCAACCAGATTGTTTTGTTGCCTGCGGGCATTGAAGAATCACTTTCATTGAATTTGATGATGGGTATTTTGCTTATGATGCTTACGGCCGCTGTGATCTTTGGAGGGATTACCAGAATAGGCCTTTGGGCAGGCCGATTAGTGCCTTCAATGGTGATTCTTTATGTATTAAGTGTTGGGGCTATCTTGGTCATGAATGCTTCAAATATCATCCCCTCATTTGTTTTAATAGTGACAGATGCGTTTTCTGCGAATGCTGTTTTGGGAGGAGCTGTTGGTGCCATTATCTTGGCAGGAGCACGTCGGGCCGCATTTTCTAATGAAGCAGGCATAGGAACAGCACCTATGATGCATGGCGCGACCAAAACAGAAGAACCTATTCGTGAGGGACTGGTGGCCATGCTTGGCCCGGCTATTGATACGCTTTTGGTGTGTACCTTGACGGGTCTTTGTATACTGGTGACGGGGGTATGGGAATCAAGTACTGCGAGTGGGATTTCTTTGACGTTGGAGGCTTTTCAGATGAGTTTACCAGGCATTGGACCATATATTCTGGCCATATGTGTTTTGGTATTTGCCTTTACTACTGTCGTGGGCTTATCTTATTATGGGCGCAAGTGTTTATCTTTTTTGATAGGTGCAAAATATGGGTGGTATTTTAATTATTGGTATGTTGGTATCATCATCATTGGATCAGTCGCGACGCTGCAGTCGGTGGTCAGTTTGGTAGATATGGCTTACGGCTTAATGGCTTTTCCCACCATGATATCTGCCGTTTTATTAGCACCAAAGGTCATGCAAGCGGCCACCAAATATTTTAAATCTTTAGAGCTTTAGCTTTCTTTATCTGTAAAAAACATCTTTATAAGGCAATATTTTCTTCAAATCAAGCGATTTTAGGGTTAAAAGTCGATAACTATATATATTTGTGCACGCCATTAAGGTTACTTGATAAATGAGGATAGTTATTGCAGGTGCAGGGGAACTCGGTCTCCATTTGGCAAAATTGCTAGCAATAGAAGAACAAGACATCACGATCATTGATCAAGATGAGGAGGTCTTGGAACATGCGAGAAACCAATTAGATGTGGTAACGTTAGTAGGTAGTTCCACGTCGATTAATGTCATGGAAGAGGCCAATATCGCTAAAACAGATCTTCTAATAGCGGTTACTTCGAATCAGGAGACCAACATCGCTACGGCCATTATAGGCAAGCGATTAGGCGCTAAACGGACCATTGCCAGAATTTCAAATCCAGAATTTTTAAATCAGAAGGAAAAGCTCAACCTCAAAGAGGTGGGTATTGACGAACTGATTTCACCCGAATCGTTGGCGGCCAAGGAGATTAAGCGTTTATTGAAAGAAACGGCTTTGACCGATACTTTTGAATTTGATAAAGGGATCTTGTCGTTGGTTGGAATTAAGATCGATGACGACTCTGAATTTCTCAATAAAACCATGACTGAGACGGCTTATATGGCCCCTAATCATGACTTTACAACAGTGGCATTGCTTAGGGATAACCAAACCATTATTCCACATGGAGAAAATAAGTTTTTGAAAAATGACCATGCCTATTTTATTGCCGAACCTACGGGAATTGATCAAATTTTGGATCTTTCTGGAATAAAGAGAAAAGAAGTAAAAAATTTAATGATTCTCGGGGGGAGTAAGATTGGAGTTAATACCGCTCGTGAGTTAAGTAAAAAATACAAAATCAAATTAATAGAGAAAAATAGAGAGAAGTGTTTGAGATTGGCTGATGAACTTCGAGATACCATGGTGATTAACGGAGATGGACGGGATCTTAATTTACTTAAGGAAGAAGGGATTGATTATATGGATGCCTTTATCGCCGTCACAGGCAATTCAGAAACCAATATTATTTCTTCATTGGTGGCCAAATATGCGGGGGTTAAAAAAACCATTGCATTGGTAGAAAATATCGACTACATCCATCTGTCTCAAAGTATAGGCGTTGATACGTTGATCAATAAAAAATTAATTGCGGCCAATTTTATTTTCCGTCATATTAGGAAGGGAGAGGTGGTCAATTTGACCAGTGTGCATGGGGTAGATGCTGAAATCTTGGAGTTTGAAGTAAAAGTGGGTGCCAAAATATTGCAAGATGAATTAAGGAATCTAGATTTCCCCAGTACTGCGGTAATTGGAGGAGTCATTCGAAAAAACAGCGGATTTACTGTTCGAGGAAATTTCATTTTTGAACCTGGGGATCGAGTCGTCGTACTTTCCAAACCTGAGTGCATTCATGCCGTAGAGCATTATTTCAAATAATAAAGCATGTTTAATTATAGATTAATCATCAAAATAATGAGTATTTTATTGATGCTCAATGGATTATTCATGGTGACTTGCCTGCCTTTAAGTTGGTATTATGGGGGGCAAGATTTCATGGCTATTGCTGGGGCGGCATCAATAGCCATATTTTTGGGGGGACTTTTGTGGCTCTTAACACGCAATTCTGATAATAAAGAATTGCGCAAGCGAGAGGGCTATCTAGTGGTGACAGGAGGATGGTTTGTAATGTCTTTGATCGGTACCTTACCTTACTTGCTTAGTGGAGAGATTACGAACATAACGGATGCTTTTTTTGAAACTGTTTCGGGTTATTCTACGACAGGAGCAACTATTTTTGTTGATATTGAATCCGTCGGCAAAGGGATCTTGTTGTGGAGAAGTCTTACTCAATGGATTGGAGGAATGGGAATCATTGTTTTGACGGTAGCCATCTTGCCGATTCTTGGGATTGGAGGGATGCAGCTTTTCGTAGCAGAAGCCCCAGGCATTTCTCCCGACAAATTTCAGCCACGTATCAAAGAAACAGCCAAGAGACTATGGATGATTTATATGGGCTTAACAGCACTCGAAATAGTATTTTTGATGGTAGGCGATATGTCTTTTTATGATGCGCTTAATCACAGTTTAACCACGATGGCAACGGGAGGATTTTCGACAAAAAATACAAGTATTGCTTATTATGATTCTGCATATATTGATTATGTGATCATTTTTTTTATGTTCCTGGCAGGCACCAGTTTTACGGTACTCTATTTTGGACTTCATGGGAGGATTAAAAAGGCCTTTGATAATCAAGAGTTTAGGTTCTATGTCTGGCTATGCGCTGTGGTGACACTTTTTTCTGCACTCATTATTGTCAGTAATGGGGATGAATCTTTTTCAATAGCGATAAGAGAATCTTTGTTTCAAGTTGTTTCGGTCATCACTACTACCGGATTTGTTACCAAAGATTATACGACGTGGACCCCCTTTCTTACGATGATATTTTTCTTTCTGATGTTCTTTGGAGCATCGGCGGGATCTACTGCTGGGGGAATCAAAATTGTGCGGCATTTGATTTTGGTAAAAAATACTATTTTGGAGATGAAAAGGCAACTTCACCCTTCGGCTGTATTATCTGTGCGGTTAAATGGGAAGTCAATAAGTGAACAAATTACTTTTCAAATTTTGGCTTTCGTGATGGTCTACCTGACGATTTTCGTGATAGGTGCCTTGGGCATGACCTTTTTGGGGGTTGATTTTTTAACGGCGATAGGTGCATCCGCAACCTGCTTGGGTAATATTGGACCAGGCTTAGGAGCTGTTGGCCCGGTAGAAAATTTTTCTCAAATGCCAATGGCGGGTAAATGGCTTCTTTCCTTTTTGATGTTAGTTGGTCGCCTTGAACTTTTCACAGTATTAATTTTATTTACACCTTATTTTTGGAGGAAAACCTAATGATGATACTTTTTGATTATATAATTTGGAGCCCTGATCCCGCTATCGTTACGATTCCATTATCCGCGATTGGCTTGCCAGATCGTCCGATTGTCTGGTATGGCTTATTGTTTGCCTTAGGGTTTCTCTTAGGTCAACAAATCTCTTACCGAATTTTTAAGGCAGATGGACAAGATGAGCGTGACGTAGATACCCTCACCACTTATATGGTTGTTGCGACGATTATAGGAGCCAGATTGGGTCATTGTCTTTTTTATAATCCGATTTATTATTTATCCAATCCAATTGAGATACTTAAGGTTTGGGAAGGTGGATTGGCAAGTCATGGAGGAGCAATAGGTATTTTTGTAGCTCTTTGGATCTATGCGAATTATGAGGTTAAGAGTAAATGGTTTTTTATTATTCCCCTTAAACTATCTGCTAAAAAGAAAAAAAAAGAGGGTCAGAGTTATCTGTGGATATTGGATAGGATCGCCATTGTTGTAGCCCTGACGGGAGCATTGATTCGCACTGGAAACTTTATGAATTCCGAAATGGAAGGTGTGGAAACCCGATCAAATTTTGGAGTTGTTTATGCTCGTGCAAGTAAGGAGATACTTGATTTTGACGAAAAAATGGTTGAGGAAGTTCGTTTTGAAAAAAGAGCGGATGTTGGCTCGGTGCCAGGACGTGTTCCGATTAAGGCGGTGGTGACCATGCAATCGGGTGTCAGAATGGACGCAGGGATAGAAGGACAGTTAACCCGAAATTTGATGGGATATCAGGAGGTGGTAGATCATGTTGATTTTAAAAGCGAAAATGGGACATTGGATTATAGCATTTTACAGGTTAAGGGCCATGACGTGATTGAAATTAATGGGACAGGTATTTTGAGACACACCCCACAGCTTTATGAGGCCATTGCTTGTATCATCATTACAGTTTTATTGCTTTGGTTATGGAAATACAAAAGGCATCAACTAAATAGTGGGGTGATCTTTGGCATCTTCATGATGCTGCTTTGGAGCGATCGCTTTTTTAATGAATTTTTTAAAATGAATCAAGAAGCTTTTGAAGCTAGTTTACCTATAAATATGGGTCAAATTCTGAGTATTCCGATGTTCTTGGTAGGGGTGGCAGTATTTTTTCGAGCAGTAAAAAAAGGATAAAATGAGGCATTTTTATATCGTATTAGTTTTATTCATGCTGTTTATCAACCTCTCAGGTTGTGGGTTTGATCAACCTGAAGATTCTTGTCAATCGCAAATTAATTTTGAAGGAATTGAAGCTTACTTCCTAGAAGTGGATGGCGTAACCTATATTAGTGAATCCAAGGATTCTTTGTCATTTCCCTATGTATTATGTCAAGGATCAATAGCGCCGACGGGGATTGGGTTCAATGGAATTTTTAAAATTGATGGAGCGATTACCTCGGACTGCGAGGGAACTGTCTGCGTCGAGATTCAGAATACTGA
>TARA_B110000503_G_scaffold143804_1_pt1 | contig 47041 bp, 34 predicted proteins | sample TARA_B110000503 | Tara Oceans TARA_B110000503 (sample SAMEA4397472) | marine metagenome | biome: Polar Biome; feature: [SRF] surface water layer (ENVO:00010504); material: water (ENVO:00002006), including particulate matter (ENVO:01000060) such as... | depth 5 m | reverse complement strand
CCACCATTTACCACTGCATTGGTATCCTGCGGATCGACTAAACTGGCGCGATCAAAAAAACCGACGGAGGCCGCGTAATTATTAGCGGCAAATTCATTAGCTGCTTTATTGTAATAAAACGCCCAATACCTCATGATTTGCTGTGATTTGAAATCCGGAAACCCATCTAAAGTGGTCGTAAATAATTCTTTATCATCCTTGATAAGTTCATCACTTTTGGTAAAATTAGCCATAGCCGTTTCCAAATGGCTGGTTGAAGCTGACAAGGCATCCATTGTGTCTAGCGACAAATAAACCAACCCTCTTAAATAATAAGTTTTCGGATCATCTTTAGTCTTCTCATAAGTAGTAGCGATATCAGTTAATTCCTTTGCTTCTTGAAACTCTCCTTTTCTGATGAGGGATTCAATTTTACCAAGATTCGGTTTAACTGCCTTCTGTCCATAAACACTAGTTGCACCTATTACAAGTGCAGCTAGCAAAGTTGCTGTTACTCTCATTATTAATTATATATATTATTCGTTATCAATTTCAGTATTACTATCATCATTTATGGAAGGCTCTTGGTCAATACCCATTTCAATATCGGTAGAGTCATTTAAATCATCTATCTCTGCATTTGCAATATATTCAATTTTTTCAACAGCCGAAATCTGATCATCATCATTTAAGCGAATAAGTTTGACCCCCTGCGTGGCCCTACCCATTACACGTAATTGATCAACGGCCATCCTTATAGCAATGCCAGATTTATTGATAATCATTAATTCATCACCATCTTTGACATCCTTAATAGCAACTAAAGCACCTGTCTTTTCGGTAACATTTATGGTTTTGACGCCTTTGCCACCCCGTTTGGTGATTCTGTAATCGCCCAAATCAGAGCGCTTACCATACCCTCTTTCAGAAACGACTAATAAATTGGCCTCTGAATCTTTCTTTACACAGACCATGCCGACAACAAATTGATCTTCTTTTAAAAAGATTCCTCTGACACCAGCCGCAGTTCTGCCCATTGCTCTAACGTCAGACTCATGAAAATGTATGGCCGTACCTGAATTTTTAGCAATTACAACATCATTATCTCCATCCGTTAAACGAACATCTAGTAACTTATCCCCCTCATGTATGGTAATGGCATTGATTCCATTTTGTCTCGGACGACTGTATGCTTCTAAGGTTGTTTTCTTGACCGTGCCTCTAGAAGTACACATGATCAGATAATTATTATTGATATAATCAGGATCCGAAAGGGTCTTCACATTGATCACCGTTCTCACCGCATCCCCAGGCTCTATATTAATGAGATTTTGTATCGCCCGACCTTTGGATGTTTTTCCTCCCTCTGGGATTTCCCATACTTTTTTCCAAAATACTTTACCCAGATTTGTGAAAATCAATAAATAATTATGAGCGGTAGCTACAAATAAATGTTCGGTAAAATCATCATCTTTACTTTTAACTGCTCTAGAACCTACGCCACCTCTACCTTGTGTTCTGTATTCAACCAATGCGGTTCTTTTGATATAACCCTCATGTGATATAGTCAAGACCATTTCATCATCAGGTATCATATCTTCCGCAGTGAAATCGTCTGCAGCATGCTCAATTACCGATCTTCTTTCGTCGCCGTAACGGTCTTTTACTTCTAATAGTTCGTCTTTTATTATTTGCATTCTTAAATCTTCATTTTCAAGAATGGCATTAAGTTTATCCATTAAAAGCTTAATTTCATCATATTCCTTGATGATTTTATCTCTTTCTAGACCTGTGAGACGTTGTAATCTCATTTCCAAAATGGCCTTTGCTTGGATTTCAGAAAGCGAAAATTCTTCCATTAAACCATTCTTGGCTACTTCTGGATCACGACTATTTCTAATCAAGGCAATTACACGATCCAAATTATCCAATGCGATTAGATAACCTTCTAAGATATGTGCCCTCTTTTCTGCCTCTTCAAGCTCAAACTTTGTACGCCTAACCACGACTTCATGACGATGTTCTACGTAGTAAACAATCAAATCTTTTAAATTGAGCATTTTCGGCCTTCCTTTGACCAATGCTACATTATTAACGCTGAATGCAGACTGTAACTGTGTGTGCTTGTAAAGGGTGTTAAGCACGATGTTTGGTATGGCATCTCTTTTCAATTCATAGACGATCCTCATACCTGTGCGATCAGATTCATCTCTTATATCAGAGATACCTTCTATTTTTTTCTCATTTACCAACTGAGCTGTTTTCTCTATCATTGAGGCCTTATTCACCTGATAAGGAATTTCCGTGATCACTAATTGTTCACGACCACTCTTCATTACTTCAATTTCCGCCTTGGCCCTGATTACGATCCTACCTCTTCCGGTTTCAAAAGCATTTCTTACACCTTGGTAGCCATAAATAGTGCCTCCTGTAGGGAAATCGGGTGCAGTAATAAAGACCATGAGCTCAGCAATGGTGATCTCTGGGTTCTCAATATAAGCTGCGATACCATTGGCAATCTCGGTTAAATTATGAGGTGCCATATTGGTCGCCATACCTACTGCGATACCTGATGCTCCATTTAGCAGTAAATTGGGCAGTCTTGCCGGTAAAACGGATGGTTCCGTCGTAGAATCGTCATAATTGGGAACGAAGTCGACAGTATTTTTATGAATATCACCTAAAAGATCTTCGGCAATCCGCTTTAATCTTGCCTCAGTATATCTCATCGCTGCGGGTGAGTCACCATCTACTGACCCGAAATTACCCTGACCATCAACCAATGGATATCTTAGAGACCATTCTTGGGCCATTCTCACCATAGTGTCGTAAACAGCCGTATCACCATGGGGGTGATACTTTCCAAGGACATCTCCAACGATTCTGGCGCATTTTTTATACGAACGGTTGTAATTAACACCTAGTTCATCCATTCCATAGAGTATCCTTCTATGAACAGGTTTTAAGCCATCACGCACATCGGGAAGGGCTCTTGAAACGATCACGCTCATCGAATAATCGATGTAGGCGCCTCTCATTTCATCTTCAATATTTATGGAAATAATATTACCTGAATCGGTTGGATTTTCAACATCTTCTTCTGACATGAAAAATAGCTTTGGTTAGATTAAAACAAGATGCAATTTAATCATTTTTATATTCAAAATGACATTAAAAAGGATTAGAATTTTTCCTATTTTTTCTTTTGTATTGAATCAGTTTTCGATGATTTTGACCGATCTTAGGATTTTGAACTTTCCAAATTGGCTGACCCCTCACTTCCTCAAGCCTACCGGTCGCAGGATGCGTAATCACATGCTTTAACTGGACGTGATCTTCTTTAAGTGGCGACCTATTAATTTCAGGGATATTTATACTAATACCCATTTGAAGTGTGAGGGAATTGTAACGATGGGTTAGTCTAGTGAGATTTTCTGACCCATTACTAGGTACATTTACCACGTAATCCTTTATTTCATAACTTGGTTTTACAATTAGTCTTAAATATTCTGAAAAATGATACTCAAAATTTAAACCCAAATTATAAAAGAGGCTCCTGTTTATTTGATTGTCATCAAATTCAGAACTTGACCAAATCTTACCTAACATAACTTCCCCAACGACAGCATAATTCCATTCGCTATAAAATTTGTATCCCAATATCCCGAAGGCCCTCAAAAAATCAGTTGATTTAAAATTGGGATGATAAGACAAATAGTGATTTCTTCCATGAACGACAGCCAGGGGTTTTGACCATAATTTTTCGAAATTAACTCCCATTCCAAATCGAAAATTATTGAAATCGTGATGTGCTACAATATTGATAGGTATACCTGACCAGAAACTTCGAAAGTTAATAGCTGTAGAATCCCCATCTATAAAAAGATAATCTGAGTCAATTTCCAGATTATTAACTGGTGATTCAATAGGGTTATATCCAATCTGGTAGCTATCACCTATATTAACTGCGGGGCTAATTTTTGGACTATTAAGCCAATCCGATTGGCCACTAATGATATCTGAGATGGCTCCATTGCTTAATTTTGGTAATATGAATTGATTTTCACCTGTTTGATAGAGATAAAAACCTTCTAAACTGTGCTCGAAATTGGTCGTACTATAACCCCAACTTACCGTCCAGGCTACTTTATTGAGCGCTACTGTGATAGGATTTCTATAAATATTGTACTGTTTATATATACTTTGCCCAAAACTCTCTTGATTAAAGAGGGCCAAAAAAAAGAACGCTGTGAAAAGAAAACACTTGTTAGATCCCAAAAAACTAAAAGTTATCAAGCGTAAAAGTAAAAGGATTTATTGTATTAGTCTATAGATTCTATGTATGCTTCAAATCTTAAAATCTGAAATGGTTTAATTTTAGCCGCATAACTAGGTAGAATATTTTGTTCGGTTAGTATTTTAATTAATCCTGAATAATCTGGAAAGACAGCCACGCTCTCCTTGTAAGCGAGGTCAGAAGTTAGTAATACAAGCGCTTTTTCATTGAGATGCATCAGTCGAACAGCCTGATCGAGACCTTCAAGTACGCTTTCATCACCCAATTCAAAAATAAATGGATTTGATGCTGTTCTTCGATCCAACACTAGGGAGGAATCGGTTAAATCATAAAGGACGTATGACAACGAGATGGTATTGCCTTCAACGGGAGAAATTGTATAAGCGGAATCCATAATTTTCATTACCAAGCGGGAATTATCTGCACGATAAACCAACCCATCGCGATCGCCCCATCGCGAGGTATCATTTAACGCTGAATTATTTATATAATTATTCAGCATTTGACTTTGAAAAGACGGCACATCGAAAAGAGCCCCTATGGAATCTAGTTTAACTTGAAAATTAAGGATAGAATTTGCTGGTAGAAGGGTTTGAAAATCACCAAGTGACAAATCCGAGTATCCGAGTGCCGGCGGGATGATATACGCATATTCCTCTCCTTCTTTAATATTTGACGTGATCAGCGCTTCATCTAAGCCAACAGGAAATATAGCCTGCATTCCTTGACCTAAATAATAGACTAAATGATCATTTGAGTAATGAGCCAACGTGTCGCCAGTCAATACGCTTAGCTGATATTCAATTGCTAAAACATTCCCTTCTGCTTGTGTTTTACCTTGTGAATTGAGTGCTATAGGATAATAATAGAATGGATACGCTCCTATTGTACCTGAGACGATCAATGTAGTATCAATGCCATTGATGGTTAAAAAATCATATACTTCACCTCGGAAAACGGAAGCGTCAAAAGAATCAACTTCTATATCACTTTCTTTACATGAACATGTCATAATGGTAATTAACATTCCAATCGCCATAATAATGGCCTTTATTGGAATATTTGTTTGCATAGACATTAGTGATTGCATCATTATTACAAGATCAAATTTAATCTTTTGGTGAGTAAACGAATAAGTCGTCACGCTGTTGTGTCTTAACTGTACGGGCCTTTCTCATTCTATACCTTTAAAATTAATTTTAAATTAAAATAACGCGCTGACAATGAGTTAGGTATTGCAAAATTGTAACCGTTTACGTCTTCAATCCAGCTATAGCTGATGGTATTGTCCGCAGCAAGGACATTAAGCACCTCCAATCGAAAAATTAAATCGTTAATTAATGTAAATTTTTTAATTGGTATTTCTTTTGTCAGACCTAAATCCACACGATAATATTCATCGCCAGAAAAAATATTCCTATTTTCAGGGCTATTAGGTGGCCCAAAAGGGTATCCCGAACCAATATTTAGATTTAGATAGACTTTTAATGAGGGGTCATTAGCCAAGTGATCTTCAAAAAAGATCCCCAAGTTAATTAATTGATCTGTAGGACGACGAATATAGCCCCGACCGTCATTTTCAATATTTTCCATAGTTTTCAATAAACCGAGACTGAACCATGACTGTGTCCCAGCAATAAACTCTCCGTTAATTCTGAAATCTATCCCCGTCGCAAAACCAACTGCACTATTGTTTGCATAATACCTTATACGCATGTTGTCTATGTCATAAGGATTCAAATCCCATAAATATTTGTAATAAGCTTGACTTGTAAATACAAATGGTCTTCCCCACAAGGTTAAAAATTGATCCATTCCTAAAATTAATTGAAATGATTTTTGAGCTTGGACTGACTGATTTATCTTTCCGGATCTATCCCTTAGTTCCCTGTAAAGAGGTTGTTGGCTATACAGACCAGCAGAAAAGTTGAAACGAGTTGGAACACTCCATACTGGACGGTACTGATATTGAAACCGTGGACTAACTAAAAATTGATCACTAACCTCGTAATAATTGATTCTAGTTCCTAAATTAAAAAGATGCATAGAATCCGCCGAGAAAAAAGAATATTGTAGGTAGCCAAAAGAATTGGCTCCCTTTATATCTAATTGATTGTCAATATCTTGAATCGATATCACAAAGTCTGCGGAATCAATAAATTCGTATTCATTAAGCTGATCACTTATATTTTGATAGCTGATACCAAAACCAAACTCAATATTGCTCTTATTATCGATTAGCCATTCATTTCTATTTTCGAGCGTTGTTATTGCGGTGCGTAATAAATTTCTCCCAAAGTCAAAATTGCTTCCCTGTCCTCTGATCAACGTACAATTATCAAATGGATTTATATTGCTACTTTGATCGACATCGCACAAACGATAAGCACCTTCGATCTCAAAATATTCCTTTTCCTTTGACAAGACAGTTGATAGAATTAAATTGGTTTTATAACGGTCATTCAAAGTATGAGCTAATTTCAATCCTGTCTGATAGGTATCATAATACAACAATTCACTTCCAGTAAACTCTGTATATAATCTGTAGTTTTTAGCGATAGAGCCAAAGACTGTATTTTGCGAAGTTGGGAAGGTTGTATATCTGTTACTTCCATAGGAAATAAGCCAATTTAATTTTGTTTTATTAATAATTTGACTTGATTTTTTAGTAAGGTCAAAGGTAAAAAGACCTTGAATGTCTGCGTATTTCGGGAAGTATTGCCCATTCACTTCAAGTGTATTCAGTAGGTACCTAGCATCTTTATATCGCATTCCTAAAATCATCTTTGAGCGCTCATTCTTTGAGCTTTTACCAAAATAGGCTTGTCCACCCAGTAATCCCAAACTTAAGGCACCTTCGAGTTTGACAGGTTCTTTGTACTCAATATTTAGGTTACTCGAAAGTTTGTCACCATATTTAGCTTGCCACCCACCCGCATAAAAAGAAACATCCTTTACCAAATCAGGATTAACAAAACTCAACCCCTCCTGACGTCCTGAATTGGCCAAAAACGGTCTATAAATAGGTATTTCGTCAACATAAACAAGGTTTTCTTCAAAATTCCCGCCACGTACCGAATAGGCAGTGGAAAGTTCATTATTACCAGACACACCTGGCAAAGTCAATAATACCTTAGTGAAATCACCAAAGGCTGAGGGCAAGCCTGTTATAGCGGATGGATTTAATTTGATCGCATTTTGAGGAGTGTTCCGTTCTCCCACTGATGTTGATTCAATTTGAATTTGATTTAAATAAATTTCTTTGGGAATTAAAATAACGTTCAAGAAGACAGGCGTATCATTCTTTTTGACAGATTGGATGTAAGTGAGATAGCCAAGCTGACTAATTGAGATTTCAATTCCGGAATATTGATTACCAATAGTAAGTTCAAAAAAACCGGTACTATCGGAAAGAATTCCTATATTAATCTCTTGTAGAAAGATATTGGCATTTGCTACGGGGGTATTGTCTGGCGAAGTGATCTGACCACTCACCTGCCATTGCGCCGATAATAAATTTACCAGCAACAAGAACCAGCCATAAAATATAAATCGGATATAAATCAAGCGATTAAAGCATCTTTAATGATTGAATAACTTCTATAGGATTTGGAGCATTGAATACATAGCTTCCAGCAACAAGCATATTCGCTCCGGTCGAGATCAATTTTGCAGCATTTGAAGCATTGACGCCCCCATCAATTTCAATTAATATATTTTTATTTAAAAAAGATGATAACTCTTTTATTTCTAGTACTTTATTATAAGTATTATCAATAAATGATTGACCACCAAAGCCTGGATTTACAGACATGAGTAACACTAGATCAATGTCAGAGATTATTTCTTTCAAGGATTCAATATCAGTTCCTGGATTGACTGCTACTCCTGCTTTAGCTCCGAATTTCTTAATTCTATTAATTGTAGCCCGTAAATCGTGACATACTTCTACATGAACCGTAATTATCGCCGCGCCACTATCAATGCATGCCTCAAGGTAGTTATCCGGATTACTAATCATCAAATGAAAGTCAAGTGGCTTTTTAGAATGCTTTTGAATCGCTTTGGTTACTGGAAACCCAAAGGAAATATTCGGTACAAAATGACCGTCCATGATGTCAATATGAATGTAATCAGCAGCACTATCGTTGACCATTTTGACTTCTGTCTCAATATTGGCGAAATCAGCAGCCAATATAGAGGGCGAAACAAGGGTAGTACGGTTCATTTTTAGTTCTTAAAGAGTTTCACTTGTTTATAAAATTTATTGCATCTTAATTGTAATAAATAAATACCCTCTTGACTCATAGAAAAATCAATTTCAATTTTTTCATTTATCGGTGCCTTTGAGATAATAGTTTGATATAATAAAACACCACGTAGATCAACTATAGAGAGTTTTAATGGATAAATCTTAGCGTTGCCATTAGTTTCCAGATAAATTTTATTACCAGTAATTGGATTGGGGTACACATTGATGATATCTGAAGATAATTCACCCAAAGACAATACATTGCTGTCTGTTGATACAAAAAACGGGATACCGTATCCAAATACATTATCCGGATCGTCATGCTGGCTTGCCATGGAACGAATAAATTGCGCCAATTCAACATTAGATAAGAAAGGATTTGCTTGCCAGATGCCCGCGGCAAATCCAGCTACTAATGGCCCTGAAAAGCTAGTCCCATTGGCTTTTTGAATTTTCCCGAATGCATTTAGAACGGTTGTTCCGGTACCCAGGGCAACTAGGTCTGGTTTAATTCGACCGTCCGCACTAGGACCATATGAACTGAAATTTGACCTTTCATAATTGGACTGAATGCTTCCTATCGTGAGGTTGTCTATGCCATCACCTGGCGCGGTTATATATTTCCAATTAGTATCTCCTTCATTGCCGGCACTGGTAACCACCAACATTCCTTTTTTCATTGCTAGGTTGGATGCCTTAGTGATGATGGTCGTTTCACCATTCATGTCTGAGTATTCATAGTCCATATCAGCATCCGTAAAAGTACTGTATCCCAATGAACTACTGATGATATCAGCGCCAATACTATCTGCAAATTCAGCGGCTAATAGCCAATTAAATTCTTCAATTCTGTACTCATTAGACACATCTTCTGTTACACAAAGTATAAAGTCGGCCTCAGGTGCTGTGCCCTTCAAATGATCATCATAGGAGGCTATAGTAGATAAAACAGAAGTCCCATGCCCGCTATAAAGGAATGGGTCTCCCCCATTTGAAGTAAAGTCCTTAACGGCAATTAAGTGATTATCTTCAAAAACATGACGTAAAGGCTCATAGAGATTGGCACCCATGAATCCACCATCCAAAACTGCAATCAATATTCCTTCCCCTTTGAATCCATCTTCATGCATAGCTCCCACATTCAACATTTCTAGTTGAACCTCGGATGATGCATTTGTATTATTTGCAGGTAAAAATGTTTCAGGTAGGTCATAGGAAAGATACTCCTTGGTTAACTTACTTCCGGGAGCTACGTACCAGATGCTATCGACATGTTTAAATTGACCTATCTGAATTGCCGTAGCACTATCTGTTTGCACAAGCGCGGCATTCATCCATCTAGACGTAAAAAAAACAGTTGCTGCTAAGGATTCAATGCTATCCACATAAATCTGATTTACTGGTAAATCATCCTCATCAATGACAACGCTATGCGCAGCCTTTCTATCTACTGATTTCTGACTTAAAAAGGCTAATGGATTTGTTACTGAAAATTCTGAATTTAATTTATCAGTAAAAAAAACCATATACCTATTTGATTGCGCTTGAATCACGCTATTTAAGTAAATAGTTAATGCAATAAACAAGACGCTCTTCAAATTAGTCATTCAAGAAAATAATAAGCTTATAAATTTAATTCTATACCATTCTCATATTTTATCAAAAATAGCTCAGAGACCTCATTATAACTAGCTGCTATTTGAAATTAAAGAACAATAAGCCAACGTTTATATTACCGTTTCATGACACTAAGTATCCCTTTTATTTTTGCTAGACTTTGAGTAGGCAGCACGTTTAACTAAATAGTGCGAATTTTGATTTATCAATTTCACTGTTTTGTCGAAAGCTTTTGGTAATCCATCCCCCTCCGATCATATCAGATCCTTCATAAAATACAGCAGCTTGACCAGGAGCAATGGCATTAACACCCTTACCAAAAAACACTTTCATTGTATCCCCAACTTGCTCTATAATCGCTGGATTTCCTGAGTCATTATACCTCACTTTGGTGATGGTATCATAGCGACCAGAGGGGATCTTGATGTATTTTTGTAGATTGAGCTTATTCACATACATACCATCTCTTGACAGTTCATCAAAAGTTCCTAGCACAACCCGGTTAGTGTCCTTTTGAATTTCGGTGACATAGACAGGATAGCCCAAGGCGATGCCTAATCCCTTTCGTTGACCTACAGTATAAAAAGGATATCCTTCATGAGTTCCTACTACTTCACCCGACTCCAGCACAAATGATCCACCTGCCACTTTTTGCTCTAAACCTTCCACTCGTCTTCTCAAAAAGCCGCGATAATCATTATCGGGTACGAAGCAAATTTCATAAGATTCTGACTTTGTCGCCAATTCAAAAAAGCCTTTGTCTATGGCCATTTGCTTAATTTCAGATTTGTGTAAGTCGCCTAAAGGAAAAATGGTCCGACTCAAACTTTCCTGAGATATTCCCCACAAGGCATAAGATTGATCTTTAAGCAAATCTTGACCTCTAGAAATAACATATCTATCGTTTTCATGTCTAACCTTGGCATAATGCCCAGTGGCGATGAACTGACAGTCCAATTGATCCGCTCTGCGCAATAAGCTATCCCATTTTATGTGTGTATTACATAATACACATGGATTTGGCGTTCTCCCTTCTAGATATTCATTGGTGAAATGATCAATCACAAAATCACCAAATTCCTGACGGATGTCAATTATATAATGGGGGAATCCAAGATTAACAGCTATATTTCGAGCATCATTGATAGAATCTAAACTACAACAGCCCGTTTCCTTTTTACTGCCTCCAGAAGTGCTGTAATCCCATGTCTTCATGGTCATACCAATAACTTCGTATCCTTGTTCATGAAGTATTACCGCAGCAAGGGAACTATCTATTCCTCCGCTCATGGCTACCAACACTCTTCCTTTTTTACTCATTGCTTTTTGCCGGGTTCACAGCCACGGTTTACGCCATCAATTTATTACTGTGCAAAAATACATACTCGACACAATATATCTGCTTGAAATGGGTAATTCTAGTAGTAATCAGTTGGCGCGTTTCATTTATTTTAACTCGGACGTCAAAGCCATTAGCCTTATGAAGACTGTTTTATATTAAAAATTATTTTGGTCAAATAGGCTATACGCATGTAGTAAGTACTATTTTGTGACGTGTCATCATTAATTTATTTGATTTAATAAGGTGTCATTAACCCACGATCATAAATACAAAAAATAAAAAAAACTTTTATCATTGCCAAATAATTAGCTGTGCTAATTATTTTTAGATGGCGATGACTCTTCCTATTCCGAGTGTCAATATATATTTATAGGTACTATGGCTTTAAAGAAATTTGTAAAAATAAGTGGCGTTACCAGTTTGAGTGACGCTAGATATTGTTCAGGGATGATGGTAGATGTTCTTGGATTTAATCTTAACCAAAAGGACACCAATCATATTGAAATAAATATTTTAAACCAAATCAAGGCCTGGATCAATGGCCCTATGATTGCAGGTGAATTTAGTGACGCGTCCATCGAAGAGATTCAGGAAGTGATGGGAATGGTTGATCTCGATATTATAGAGACTAATCGGATTGATTTAATTGAACCTCTCCAGAATACCGGTAAAAGAGTCTATTTCAAGATTTCAGTCGATAGTCAAATAGATATAGATGAGTTAATTAAACTAAATGTTAAAGGATTAAAGGCTGATAAAATTATCCTCACAGCCTCCTCAAATTTGTTTATGACTCAAAGCGTTCATGAACTGATGAATTATCAAGAGAATGTGAAAATTGTAAATGGATTTCATTTGGAGCTTGGCAGCATCAATCTGTGGACAGGCGTTGAACTTAGAGCTACGGCCGAAGAAGTGCCTGGATTAAAGGACTATGGTAAGATAATGGAAGTACTTGAATTCTTAGAAATTGATGATTAAAAAAATACCCTGCAGTCAGCAGGGTATCTCTTATAGTCGATTGATTGTTAATTTGTTTAAACTAAAAAAATATTTAACATATAAAAGTTAAAGAATATACTTAACAAAATCTACATCAGTTGACTTATTTTAAACAATTTTAAAATAGTACTTGGATTAAAGGACTGAAATTAATTCCACTTCGAAAATAAGATTTGCATTCCCGGGTATTTTTGAGCTCGTCCCACGACATCCATAACCAAGTATAGAAGGAATATACAACAAAATCTTTCCACCTTCCTTAATAAAAGGAATTCCTATTCTCCATCCATTAATAACACCGGTCAATGGGAGTTGTATACCCTCCGAGTTTTGATCAAAAACAGAACCATTACTCAATAACATACCTTTATACTTCACAAGTACGCCATCTGTATTAGAAGGTTTCTCTCCGGTTCCTTCAGCTAGGATTAGATAGCGAAGTCCGCTGGGATCAATACTAGCTGAAATTTCATTCTCAGATAAGTAATTGTCTATTGCGACGGCATCGATAGCCATCTGCTCTGTTGCTGGAAGACAAACTGGGATTATCGTATCTTCTTTGCATGAGATCACAAATAAAAGATTTAATAAGATTGAAAATATAAAGATTTTTTGCATGTTATTAATTTTGAAACTTGAATTTTAAATATTTAATATTTTCACCTTGGCTAGAAAATTTACGCTCGTATTTTGTCATTATATCAAAATGCTCCAAAAATAAATTGGATTTATACAAATCGTGCGTGTAAGTTAATTCAGTAACAGGGATTACTCCTGTTTGTAATAAGTCTAACGTATAATTAAATAGTCCAGTATTATCCGTTTTAAATTTGACCCAACCACCCTTACTCAGTAATTTTTTATAAATAGCAAGATAATTCGGGTGGGTTAATCTTCTCTTTTCATCTCTTTCCTTGGGTCTTGGGTCAGGAAAGGTGACCCAAATCTCATCTAGTTCACCTACTTCGAAAAATTGATCAAGAAATTGCACTTGTGTTCTAAGAAAGGCTGCGTTGTAGAGATTTTCTTTGATTGCTTGTCTTGAGCCGACCCATAATCTATCACCCTTTATATCAACACCTATAAAATTTCGATCAGCAAATTTCCTTGACAGACCTATGGTATATTCACCCTTTCCGCATCCAACCTCTAAGGTTATGGATTGGTTGTTTCTAAATAACTCCTGATTCCAACTACCTTTTATGTTTTCAAATAAAGATTTCCCAGCCTCCAATAGATTAGGGCTCGTTTTATTATCTGAAAATCTGCTTTGCTTCTGTCTACTCACAACTCATCGATTTCTGCGATTATAAAAGTACTTCCCGTAACTAATATCAAATCATTCGCACTCGCATGTGACTTGGCCGATTCTAGGGCTTGATTTACATTCTGGAAGGATTTAAAATTGAATGAAAAGTTAATAGCCATTTGTTCTAATAAAGTGATATTTAAGGATCTCGCACCCTGACTCTGGGTAAAATAATAAGTGGCATTTTGGGGCAAGAGTTCTAGGATTTCAGTAACATTTTTATCTACGACACAACCATAAATTATATGCAATCTTTCATAATCCAACAATGAGACCTGCTTTAATAGTTCTAGAATACCTGGCTTGTTGTGGCTTACATCTGCAATGATCAAGGGGTGCGATGCTAATCGTTGGAACCTGCCTTTTAAATGAGTGTTACGAACCACATTCGACAATCCGCTTTCAATAGAATGTTGCTCAATACGCCAACCCTTACTATTGAGCTGTTCGATCACAGCAAGAATCCCAGGTATATTTTTAAGAAAATAGTCGGCCTTAATGTCAAACGCAATATCGGACAACCAGATTTGATCCGATTTAAAGATATTGAAGCAACCATTGAGATTTTGCGAGATTTGGTACTCATCTCTTAGTTGAATAAGATCTGCTCCTACGGTTAGTGCATGCTCTTCAAAGACATGTGCTACATCGGCTTGATAACTTCCAATAATATAGGTCCTTTTGGTTTTCATAATACCTGCCTTTTCGAAAGCAATTTTATCAAGAGTAGCTCCTAATATGTCTGTATGATCTAACCCAATATTGGTGATTAATCCTACCTCCGGCATAAGTACATTGGTACTATCCAGTCTACCTCCAAGGCCTGTTTCAACGACAGCAATATCTATTTTATTTACCGAAAAATACTCATAAGCCATGGCCACCGTCACTTCAAAAAAGGAAGGAGAAATAAGTTCAATTTTGGTGCGAATTTTTTCTACAAATGGAACAATCCAATTTTCATCTATTTCTGTTCCATTAATTTTAATTCGTTCAGTAAAGGATTTGAGGTGAGGCGACGTATAAAGACCCACTTTATAACCATTTTCTTGTAAGATTGAAGCAATTGAATGCGCACTTGTTCCCTTACCATTGGTTCCCGCTATGTGGATACTCTTAAACTTTTCATGAGGATTTCCGAGTTCCTCAAGTAAGGATATTGTATTGTTGAGATTTGGCTTAAAGGCTATCTTCCCTACCCGCTGGTACATGGGAAGTCTTTGATAGAGATAATCAAGGCATTCGTGAAAAGTCAATCTTTCTTCGGTTTTAAAATAAAAACAACTTTCCCCGTGGATGCTGCCACAACACCATCATCAATCATTTCTAGTTGTATTCCATCCAACGAATTTTTATAAGCAATCGCTACAGATGGCGGAGTCGTATAAGTGTCCAACTGAGCCACAATATAGCCGTCCGTATCTACCCGTATATTGCATACTATTTTACCCACGATCTCATCTGACATGTCAATAGGCTTTGGTTTTTGATTTCCCCATTCCCAACCTGAAATTTGAAGATCAGGTCCGTCATTGGTGGAGCTAACCCCTTTATATAAGGCCCTGGTGTCGATTGACGTACTTTGATTTTTACCGGCACTGACTTGGTCTCTGCTAATAGGTTTTTCAGTCGGGTTTTCTTTGGCCTCTACAGTTGAACTATTATCTTTTACGTCATTAACATCAGTCTTTTCTTTCTCCAAAATTGATGGATTATTTGCCTCCGCGTTATTATCAGGCTGAGCGACAATAGGTGCTTCCATTTGAGCAATATCAGATGAAACCTCTTCTGCTTGAGTGGTTTCAGGCTGATTTGAAACCACCTTTGGTTGCTCCTGAACCTTCTCTACTATTTCTACTTCCTTGACTACATCATCATCATCTGACTCATTATTAATTTGATTATTTTCATTAATTAATTCGTTGTCATTTGGTGTTTCTAATGAATTCTCTTCTTCACTAAAACCGAAAAGTTCAATTCCATACTCTTTTATTGGTGGATTAGGTTCTCTCCAAGCTACCATGAAGAAAAGAATAAGCAGCGTAATACCTTGTATTACGCCCGTAATTACCGCACTACGTATTTGGAAATTATTTTGACCGTTCATTACTGATTCGGTTTTGTAGCGATTGAAACTTTTGCTTCCAATTTAGTAGCGATTGAAGCCACGTACACAAGATCATCTACGGGGACTGTTTTATCACAATGCAAAACAACAACACCTTCATTTCCTTGGAAACTATTTCTCAAAATTCCTTCTAATTGATTTTTTGAAACCAATTGGTCATCAACATAATAGGCTAAATTTTTTGTGATTGAAACACTTACCTTTTGGATAATAATACTAGAAGATTTTGATGTCGGTAAATTAATAGGTAAACCAGATGGAGTAATGAAGGACGAGGTTAACATAAAAAATATTAACAGCAGAAAAACAATGTCTGTCATTGAGGACATACTAAAAGCAGCATCTATTTTATTTTTTGAATTGAGGTTCATTTTTTGGGTTCTTGAAGCAGTTCAATGAAGTCAATCGACATGAATTCCATATTGTGAACCAATTTCTGAACCCTTGTCACTAAATAATTATATCCCAAGTAAGCGATTATCCCTACAAATAAACCCGCGGCAGTTGTAATCATCGCTTCATAAATCCCACTAGATAGTAATTTAGGGCTTACAGCACCTTCTTCTTGGGCAATGGCGATAAATGCTTGAATCATCCCCGTAACCGTACCTAGAAAGCCAATCATAGGCGCAGCCCCTGATATTGTTGCCAATAAGGATAAATTTTTCTCAAGCTTATTTAACTCAATTTTACCTATATTTTCTATCGAAGCCTCGATCGTATTCATTGAAGAACCAATTTTTAAAATTCCTTTTTCAATCATTCTGGCAATTGGTGTATCTACCTCACTACAAATGAGTTTGGCTTCATTAATTAAACCCAAATGCACTTTAGACCTAATGTCATTCTGAAAGTTTTCTGGGGTTTTTGATGCATGTCTGATGACCAAGATCCTTTCAAAAAAAATATAAATGGCAGCTATCCAAAGTAGCACGAGCGGAATCATCATATATCCACCTTTTGTGAGCAGCGTGAGCAGACTTAAGGTCCCATTTCCCTCAGGTAGTACTTCTTGTATTTGTAGTATAAACAATTGGATTATCATCATTAGTAGATTTTATATTACCTTTAAAATGGCATCAAAAAAGGGTTTTTATTAGCTTTTCGAATGGTATAAAGAACTGAATTCGAATAGTTTATTTATCGAGTTAATAGCTCAATCCCCAAATTTCATTACCAAAATTTTGTTTGAGTTTATTTAGTTCAATTTCTAAATTTTCTTGAGTACTTAGTTCAGCAATGGCAACACGTGTTAACCAATTGCTCTCTGGGGCTATTACGGTTGCATTAACCCCTCTTTCAGCGAGATCATTGGCATAATCGATGGCCAAATCGTAATCGACAAAACTACCAGAAATGACATAAAATTTGGATTGTGCGCTCTTAATGATATTTACCGAACCATTCTGATTAGGTGACAAAGGTTCCTCTTTTACAAACTCAACTTCCTTTATTACTTCCTTTCTCTTTTCTGGTTGTTTTGTCACTGGACTTTCGATTTTAACTTTAATTTCCTCTTTTACTGGAACATCAACATTGCTCCTTGATAGGACATAAAGGACGATAACTGTCACCAATACAATGCCCAGCACTACCGATAAAATTAATTTGAAATTTTTGTTTTCCGTTATTTTCATTTTGGGATTATTAATGTTTGTCAAATTTGATTCTTTAGAAATGCCAGAAAGATTTGCGTCTTTTTTGGTGCCTTTTGATTTTATAACTACTTTATCTGTTTCTGTATTTGTGCTTTTATTAGGAGGTATGATTTCATCTAGAACTGAAAACTTAAGCGGAGGAAGGCCGTAATCTTTATCTTCATTTAATTGATCATCCGTAAAGATGTCTTGTCGTATTTTATGATCTTCTTCGCTAACCATTTAATTTGAGCAATGTTTGGATTTAAAATAGATAATTATTATTGCAAAGTATAAATTTAGAACTAAAATCTTACACTTAATCCACCTTTTATATCATAGACTCGAGAATTATACAAATAATATATTTGATTCTCTCTTCCTAGTAAATTTCTCATTTTCAAAAAGGCATTTAGTTTTGAATTGATTTTAAAATCAACATCCATCCCTAAATCCAAGACAGTAGGTAATGTGATCACATTGACTCTAGCGCTATCAATAAGCATGTTTAAATCACCGAAATCTGGCGCTAAAATCCCATCAAGTAAAATAAAAGAGGGTTTCAATTGAAGTACATCATTGAGTAATTTTATAGAGATGCCCAGATCATAAGATAATTTAGGAACGTACCATGGTTCGACTCTCCCCTGATTTTCTATACTTACAAAATTAATGGATGTCAATAAAGCAAGTTGATGGTTTAATTGGTAATTAAAGGCTGTTTCATAATCTAACCTGTAACTGTTTTCAGGATCGTATATTAATTCAAAAACAGAAGGATCTGATCTATTGTTTCTAAAGTATACTTGATTTTGCAGCAATTTTAATGACAATGAAATGTCATATTGAAAACGAGGTATCAAATAACCTTTGGAACCTATTTTCAATCTTATTGGAATCACCGAGGTCGCTAATACCAAACTATCTGTTAAGTGTGGATTTAAGTTTGTAATCGATCTGAAATCATTTCTAATGATATCTCCATCTAAACGGGCATAAATAGCGAGGTCACTACTTGTTTTGTAAATTGCTTCAAGATCCGGTATTGCCAAGAAAGACAACTCACGCTCCACATCTTGATATATTCCAATCTTAGCCCCAGCAGATAAACTTAATGCACCAAATTGTGCTGTTGCATTTGGATGACCATAAATCCAAAATCGATTTAAGTTAATATTTTGACTATTTGTAAATTGACTAAAAGCGGCAAATGCATCAAAATCAACCGTCCATATATTTTGACTGAAATGATCAATTTTAACATCAATATTAAAGTCATTTTCGAGACCTACTTTCGTGTTATCATCCGAATTTAAATTCTTATTTTGACTAGTGTAATGCCAACTAGGTGATAGGGACAACTGGCTTTTACTGGGGACAATAATGTCGTAATTGACTCCTATGTCAAATTGATTCTCCTGTCTTTCAAAGTTATCTAGAGATGAATCAAAAGTTGGGCTTGTGAGGAGTTCTTCTAAAGTTCCAAAATTATAATACTGATTAAAACCATATTTGAAGAAACTCGAAAAATGTCCATTATTGGTTGGGTTAAAATACCAAAGCGAAAGGCTACCTTTTGTTTGGGCAGATAATTCATCCAAAACGGGTCCTGACTGATACGTTTCGTAATCAATGTTTGTGCCTGCATTTGGTCCACGTTCATTTAATGTTTTAAATTGATAGGAAAAAACAGGAGCATTATACCTGCCAAAACCCATCTTGAGATAATTATTGAAGGTTTTCTCAATCATTTTCATTTCTAATGATTGAGGCTCAATGCTAGGATTATAAGGATAGCTCTTCAATGGCACATCTTCAACGATGAAGTTTTGAACTTCGTCGTTGTCTTGTCCAAGGTCAAACTTTATTGGTTCAAACAATCGCTGGACTTTTGGCAAAATCAACTCTTTATCTTTTTCTACAATGAATTCTGTAGATTCAATTTGATTATCTTCTTGTGCGGTGGCAATCATACCAACCGTTAGCGCCATAAAACAAAGAATTGACTTAACCATCAATCGTATCTTTTTCAGTAATAAACAAGTCCTGTTCTAATTGCTCGACCTTTGCACTTAATTCTAGAGCCTTTATTCTAAGTTCTTCGTTTTTTGTGTTTTCTAAAATAGATTTCAAAGTGGCCTTTGACTGCAATAATTCACCTGAAGCCATATAGTTTTCTACTAACAAAATATAAGCACGGTCCGTCCATTCTTGATAAATGCCAAATTTACCAATCAGCGATATACAGAAATCAATAGATTCATTAAATTTTTCTTCATTATAATAAATTTCTGCCAACAAATAACTTGCCTCAGCCCCAGCCTCATCATTGGCCTGATTAGCTATTTCTATCACCAGTGATTTTGCCTCTTCTAAATTACCTGTTCCGATTAATGCCCTTAAAATATAAATTTTCGCAGCATTTCTTATGGCAGACAACTGATCTTCTTTTTGTATGATTTGTTCCGCATAAATTCTGACATTGTCAAAATCTCGCATCGCGTAATAGGTACTCATTAAACCCTCTAGGGCCTTTAAGGCTTCACGGTCATTTTTAGCGGTTTGCTTTAACTTTTTATAGGCCGCAATAGCCAACTCATATTCTTGCAACTCAATATGTGCAATAGCGGATTTCTCAATGGCTCTATTTAAATAAACTACATTAATACTTTCTATAATATTCAGAAAAGAGGCAATCGTATTGCGCCAATAACCTAGTTGAAAGTAAGCATCTCCTTCATAATAATTTAACTCTGACGAGTGAATACTTTTTGGGTAAATCGTTTTGAACTCATTAATCCTAGTTAAAAGCATTTGATACTTCTCATTAAAATAAAGGGACTTTAACTGCTCAAAAGAAATTGCCTCCAAACCTTTATTGTCAGGATTTAATTCACGCATTTTAGCCATATATTGATCAAATTCATTGACTTCATAGCCAAAACCTCTCAAGCTTTGTAGACCAATGATCGCTTCCTGGGCAATGGGTAAATTTATGTATTGATCTAATATGAAAGCATAATCTGCAGCCGCTTTTTGATAATTATTGGTATTTGTTAAGGCTACGGCCCTCCCTTCGTATGCTTCTGGTAAAAAATCGCTATTACCGTATCGGTTGATGAAATCATCAAAAACAGCAATTGCACTTTCAAACTGTTCCAAATCGATCAGAATTCCCCCTAATTGAAAAAGCGCATTGTCTGAATAAAATGAATCCGGGTATTTTTCTAAGAAATTCTCAAATAATCGCCTTGACGACATTAAGTCATTTTTTAAATAATAAATAATAGCGATTTGATAGTTGGCGTACTCCTTTCCGTTCTTCTGATCATTTTTGGTATAAAAGGTAATCGCCCTATCATATTGCTTTTGTATGTATAGGCAATCAGCAATCCGTAGATAAGCGTCATTTTTATAGGGATGATCAGGAGAAGACCTATCAATGAACTTTTTAAAATAATCATAAGCAAGCGAATATTGCTTGGTATTAAAATAGCCATATCCTAGCCCATAATTTCCTTTTTGTAAAGTTTCGGATGAGACAGACTTCGAGGTGATCACCTTCTTGAAAAAGTCGATGCTTTGCTCATATTGCTCTTGCGCGGACAAGCTTTCGGCCATTAATAAGCTAGCCTGAGTCTGAAGCTTAGCGTCCAAATTATAGGATAGGCATTTGTTCATCCAATACGAAACCTCTTTATACTCGCCATCATTAAAAAGAAGTGCGCCATATTTAAAAGTTACTTTTTGATACGTCCTCTTGGATGCAATGGTGTTCAAGCCATTTTTCTCTAAATGTTTAATGGCTGCAAGGTAATTAGATGTGTATAAATAGGCTTCGGCTAGTAATTGGGCAGCTTCTTCGCGTCTAATACTCTTAGGGTAATTCATTAAATATCGGTCAAATAACTCGATGGCAGATTCGAAATTGCGTAATTGAAACCAAGATTTTGCAATTAAATATAACGCTTGTTCTTTTAGAATCGGATCGAAATCGAGGGTTAATACGGATTCAAAGGCACTAATTGCGAATGTGAAATTCTTTATTTCTAGATATAATTTACCTAAACGAAAAGCTGCCGATTGTCCCACCTCAGCGCTCGAAAGCGCAGCTAATTTATACTGAGCAATTGCCTGCGCCTCTTTTTGAACCTGCTCTAGTGCATAGCCATAATTAAAATATAGCTCAGCATCTCCCTTGGAATTATTAAGTAACAGCACTTTCCCGTAGTAATCTACTGATTTCTTATAGTCCTTTAATGCAAGAAAAGACTCTGCAGCAAGCCTATTTAGAATTATATTCGTCCCGTTCTCATTCTGTTCGCTGCGCTCCAAGCTGCCCTCAACATATTTAGCTACCTCTAAGTATTTCTTTTGATCTAAATAAATTTTGGCTATGTACGGCACTGTAAGAGCAGAAAGGTTCTTATCCTTTTCTGCATTCTGCATTTGACTCAACGATTCTTCAATAGTTCCTTTCTTAAAATGAATGATTCCAGCATAATAATGTGCCTTAAATTTTTCAGATTGATTGTAATACGTTACTTCATTGAAAATCGGTAAGGCTTCATCATATAATTCAGCCATAAACAAACAATAAGCCAATTTGTACCTAATGGTCGCATAAGTTGAACCAAGTAGCCTATTTGGCAAAATCTGATGATAATAAATTGCCGATTGCTTAAACCTTTCGAGAGCCAAATAATAATCGCCTAAAACATGAAGGGCATTATAAAAATCTGGCTCTTGAGGGTGCTTGGAAAGAAATTGGAGTAATAGACCTGGATTGTCATGTAGTTTCAATTCAATCTGAGCAAGATAGTATTCGCACTGCAATAGCACAGGGGCGACACTACCTGTGTTTAAATATTCCTCAAACCCTCCCTTTGCCTCCTGATAACTTGCGCGCTCGAAGCTCGATACAGCTTGTTTAAAAACATCAATTTCACTAACATCTTGGACAGCCGATTGCGCGTGCACTTGGCTCGCAAGTGCCATAAAAATGAAGCCAATAAATCCTCGTAACAATTTATTCATACCTGTCAAAATTCCCCTCATTCAACGGGGCAAATGTACCCATGATAATACTTTAATGCATCAATTTGAAAATCAATTCTTTTAAAAGACCTTCTTCTTTTTCTTTTGAACTCAGAAAGCCCCTTATGCCTTTATATTTTAGATCTGTATCATAGATGAGCTCAATATTTCTTAAAACGAAATTTAAATTATATATTTTACAAGCCTCAATGTACTCACCCACAAAAAAGGGATTTACCCCCAATAATGAAGCCAATTGATTTTTTTCCCTAAATCCTGATTGATGTATGAGCAAAAGCTTATTGAAATAGCCGAATAACTGACTTACAATCAATACAAAAGGATTCTTTGAAGGATTAGAAGCAAGATAATTAACTATTTTTAATGCTTTTAAAAAATTACCAGTTGAAATTGATTTCTGCAACTCAAAAACGTTGAAATCTCTATTAATCCCAACAAAATTATGAACATGATGCTCGTCTATCTCTTGACCTTCTTGCACATTTAATAAAAGCTTTTCAATCTCATTTGATAGACGCTGGAGGTTGTTTCCGATATTTTCAATAAGCAATATGACCGCTCGATGAGACATTTTTACCTTTCTGGCTCGAATGTATTCTTGTAACCAAGCACCTATTTGATTATCGTAAATCTTTTTTGACTCCATCATAACGGCCTTCTTTGTCAGCTCTTTTACCAGTTTCGTTCTTTTGTCAAGTGGTTTGTGCTTATACGCGAAAGCTAAAATCGTTGAAGGGACAGGTTGGTCCAGATAATGCATGAATGCTTTGATGCTCATTTCTACTTTCCAGTCTTTTATTTCTTGAGCTTCTTTGATGATTACCAACTGACGATCGCCCATCATTGGAAACTTCCTAGCGGTAGAAATGATTTGTGATAGCGTTATTTCTTTGCCATACAAAATATATTGGTTGAAACTCTTTTGGGCATCATCCAAAACCCCATTTTCTAAATGATCTATTATATTATCGATAAAAAAAGATTCGTCACCGTACAAAAAATAAATCGGCGCAAACTTATTTAAATTAAAATCTCTAATTATTTCGGGATATTCTGCCATCCACCAAAATTATTGATAACATTGATAATATCCACAAATGTGGAAGGGGATTTAATAATATTCCTTAGGCTGAGTCGATAATATATTTTGAGCCATGAGGAGTTTTAAATGAGACCCGCTATTTTTACCGTTCTAAACGGATAAGATGAAAGATTTTGTAGCGGAATTGACCTGGAGAGGTATGATTCATGATAAAATGCCCCATGTGGAGGACCAGCTCAATAAGGAAATTACGAACGCATATATTGGATTTGATCCGACTGCAGATTCGCTACATATCGGTAATCTAGTTCAAATCATGACCTTAGTTCATTTGCAGAAATGTGGGCATAAACCGTTTGCGTTAGTGGGAGGTGCCACAGGGATGGTTGGTGACCCCTCTGGGAAATCTACAGAAAGAAATTTGTTAGATGAAACTACCCTTAATCATAATTTAAAATGTGTCTCTGCACAGTTAGAGAAATTCTTAGATTTCTCTGGTACGAATGGGGCGGAAGTGGTAAATAATTATGATTGGTTCAAGGATATTAACTTTTTGGAATTTATTAGAGATGTGGGGAAGCATATTTCCATTAATTATATGCTGGCAAAAGATTCGGTCAAAAATAGACTTGAAACAGGTATGTCTTTTACTGAATTTTGTTACCAACTTGTACAGGGCTATGATTTTTATTGGCTTTGGAAAAACAAGAACATCAAAATTCAATTGGGTGGATCTGATCAATGGGGCAATATAGTTACCGGCACTGAACTCATCAGAAGGAAAGGTCAGGGAGAAGCTTTCGCAATAACTACCCCTTTAATTACCAAAGCTGATGGTACCAAATTTGGTAAAACTGAAGGTGGAAACATTTGGTTAGACCCTCAAAAAACCTCTCCTTATAAGTTTTATCAATATTGGATCAATTCCTCCGATGAGGATATTGAAAATTACATCAAAATATTCAGTTTAAAATCGCGTGAAGAAATCTCACAATTAATTGAAGAACATCGGGAAAATAAACACCTCAGACTTCTTCAAAATACCTTAGCCGCTGAGATAACAGAGAGGGTGCATTCTAAGGCTGACCTAGCCATCGCTGTGAAAGCTTCTGCTATCCTTTTCGGTAAATCTACGACCGAAGATTTATCAGCACTTGATGAGCATACGCTACTGCAAGTAATGGAAGGCATTCCCTTAATAAATATTAGCCTAGCTGCTTATAAGAAAATTCAATCCGTAACAGATCTATTGAGTGAGTCTACTAATGGGAGCGTTTTTGGATCAAAAGGTGAAGCCAGAAGAATGATTCAAGGAGGTGGTGTCAGTATAAATAAACAAAAGATTGAAGGACCTGACGATGAAATTACCTTCGAATTACTTCAAAACAAATACCTTTTGGCTCAAAAAGGGAAAAAAAATTATTATCTTATCGTGATTCAAAATAACTAGCATAAAATTTTTGATTAAATAAATCACAAACTAGCAAAATCATGAAAAATACTCTAAGTCAACTATTGACCCTAATTATTCTCTCCTCTTCATTATCATCATGTGCACAATTGCCAAGTTCGGAATGGCAAATAAAAACTGCATTATTGGCCTGTCCAGATGAATTCAGAGCAAACGCCACTGTGCTGGGTTATGACAATAGCGGGGCTGTCGTGGAACTTCGAAAAGGAACAAATAGCATGATCGCTCTTGCAGATAATCCTGAGACTGACAGTTTTAGTTCATCATCATATCATATTGATTTAGAGCCTTTTATGTCCAGAGGTAGGGCGCTGAAACTAGAAGGAAAAGACTTTAAAGAAATTTTCGATATTAGAGAAGCAGAGGCGAAATCTGGTTCATTAGAGATGCCGGAGCGTTCTACATTGTATGTCATAACTGGGGATGTGAATCCCGAAACCAAAGAAATTGAAAATACTTATTTGCGGTATGTTATTTATATCCCCTTTGCAACCGCAGCTTCATCTGGGTTACCTTCAAAACCGATCTCACCAGATGCCCCATGGATTATGGACCCAGGAACCCATCGAGCACATATTATGATTACCCCTGAAAGAAAGTGACCTGTCGTTTTTACTTGAATTTCGGAATCGTAAAATAGTTGAATAGTTATTTTTTCTGAGCATTAATATGGGAATCTTTCTGCGGAGTCAAATAGTTATTAGTTTAGATCATATAAGACAGCTTTAAAATTTCATTAAGTCAATATTTTTCTAATTGACTTAATTATTTTTTGATCAAATCAATTTGATATTGAGTTAACCTTACTAGCGTCCATTTATAACTTGGCTTTGCCAATCATATAAACATTTGCTCATATCGCTCGGCAATCTCGTAATTTCATAATTATAAATAGACTACTATGAAAAAAGTTGTAATCATAATATTTTCCTTACTCCCTTGCTTGCTGGTTGCTCAGAAGTTAGACATGAAGCTATTTAAGGAGCTAACTCCAAGAAGCATTGGACCAGGGGGCATGTCTGGCAGAGTTACGGCCATTGATGTGGTAAATAACCAACCTGAAATTATATACGTAGGAACTGCTTCAGGAGGTATTTGGAAATCGACTTCAGCAGGCATTAATTGGGTACCCGTTTTCGATAAAGAAAGCACCCTGTCAATAGGTTCTATTGCCATTCAACAATCTAATCCCTCCGTAATTTGGGTAGGCACGGGTGAAGGAAACCCTCGCAATTCACTAAATGGTGGCAATGGCGTATTTCGTAGTCTTGATGCTGGAAAAACCTGGAGCAAAATGGGCCTTTCAGAAACCAGAAATATTCACAGAATCATTATTGATCCAACCAATCCCAATGTGGTTTATGTAAGCGCAATCGGCTCTCCTTGGGGGTTTCATCCAGAGCGAGGGGTATTTAAGACCTCTGATGCGGGGAAGACTTGGCGAAAAATCTTATATACCAATGAATCTTCTGGTGCGGCCGATCTTATCATGGATCCTAGCAATCCCAATAAGTTGGTTGCCGCGATGTGGGAGCATCATAGAGATCCTTGGTTTTTTAAGTCTGGAGGAGCTGGGTCAGGATTGTATGTGACTTTTGATGGTGGAGAATCGTGGGCCAAAAGAGATGATAAAGATGGGTTGCCAAAAGGCGAGATAGGTAGAATTGGATTAGCTATCGCCCCAAGTAACTCTAATATTATATTTGCTTTGGTAGAATCGAAAAAAAATGCCTTATACAAGTCGATAGATGGTGGATTTAAATGGGAAAAAATAAATGACAAAGGAGATATTGGTGACCGTCCTTTCTATTACAGCGACATTCGAGTAGATCCTAAAAATGAAAATAGAGTTTACAGTGTCTTTACCAGTGTAAATGTAAGCGAGGATGGCGGTCTGAATTTCAATCAATTAATGCCTTCATATGGTGTCTCAAATGGGGTACATCCGGATCATCATGCTTGGTGGATTCATCCAGAAGATCCCGATTTCATGATGGACGGTAACGACGGAGGTCTCAATATTAGTCGTGATAGAGGCAACAGTTGGTATTTTGTGCAAAACATTCCAGTCGCACAATTTTATCATATTGCAGTAGATAATGAATTCCCCTATAACGTTTACGGCGGGATGCAAGATAATGGCTCCTGGGCTGGTCCCGCCTACAACTGGCGTGTTCAAGGCATACGCAATAGTTATTGGCAAGAAATATCTTTTGGTGATGGATTTGATGTATTACCTGATCCCGATAATAGTCGTTTTGGGATCTCAGCCTCACAACAAGGTAGTGCGGTCATTTACGATCGTCTTACAGGATCAAACGAAAGTATTCGCCCCACTTATCCTGATATGGATATTGAATTAAGATTTAACTGGAACGCAGCTATGAACCGTGATCCCTTTGATCCCAAAATAATTTATTTCGGATCACAATTCGTTCATAAAAGCATCGACGCAGGACAAACTTGGAATCTGATATCAGATGATTTAACCACCAATGACCCCAATCATCAAAAACAAGGCGATAGTGGCGGATTGACGATGGATGCAACTGGCGCTGAAAACTATTGCACTATTCTCGTGATTGAGCCCTCTCCAATTCAAAAAGATTTACTTTGGGTTGGAACAGATGATGGTCAGGTAAACATCAGCAAAGATGGAGGCAAAACTTGGGATAATGTATCAAAAAACGTCGGTTTTCCAGAAGGCGCTTGGATCACTCAAATTAAGGCCTCTTCTTATAATAAAAATGAAGCCTTTTTAGTTGCCAATGACTATAGAAGATTCAATGAAAAACCTATGGTTTTTAGAACACTTGATTACGGACAAACTTGGGAATCAATAGTTGATGAAAATGAAGAAATGGGTTATTCATTGTCTATCGTACAAGACCCCATTGAACCTAACCTTATCTTTCTAGGGGCGTCCGATGGTTTATATGTAAGTATTGATGGTTCCGGGAATTGGACAAAATGGACTGAAGGAATGCCAAATGTGAATGTCATGGACATGGTCATTCATCCAAGGGAATCTGATTTAGTCATTGCTACTTTTGGCAGAGCTGCCTACGTATTAGATGATATCTCTCCATTACGTGCCGTTGCTGCCAAGCCTACACTACTAGATAGAAAGGTTAATTTATTCACACCACCTGATGCCTACTTAGTTACCAAACAGCAACCCACGGGCTCAAGGTTTGGTGCTGATGGTATGTTTCATGGTGAGAATAGAAGTGCCAATGCAAGAATTAGCTATTATGTGCAAATCCCGGCTGAAAAGGGAACTGCCAAAGAGTCACCCTCTACTGATTCAAAAAAGAAATCTAAAAAAGAAGCAAATTCAACTATTGCAAGTATCGAGGTAGATACCATTAAATATGATACCATAACTTTTGATATTTATCATCAAGACGAGTTAATTAGAACCATTGCGATTAAGCAACCAGAAGAAAGTGGTTTTCATAAAATTGAATGGGGTCTCGATGAAAAGGGACCTAATAGGATATCTCGATCTTCTTCATCAAACTCAACAAGGAGACAGCGCGAACGTGGTGGAGTAGACGTATTACCTGGTAATTACTTAATAAAAATGACCTATGGTAATCAGCAAGATTCTACAAATATTAGGGTAAGCTACGACCCTAGAATCGCCCTTTCTGAAAATGATCTAAGATTGAAACAGGAAAGTCTTAAAGCGTTAGAGCGATCAGCTGACCGATTGTCCATTGGCGTTGATAGAATTAAAGAAAGTCTAGCATTGGTTAGTCAATTCGAAAAGGGCTTAAAAGACATGGACAAAGAGCTATACAAGGAAGAAATAAAGATGTGTAAGACGACAAAAGATAGCCTTACGGTCTTAATGGACATAGTATTCGGTAAGGAAGACGACCGCCAGGGAATCACTAAAAACCCATTTAACACCCTCTATGGACATTACAATAATGCTTATCGCTACACGGCCAATGGACTGCATACTCCTGGTCTAACGGAACAAAAGCTAACAGCCAAGTTTGAAGTAGCACTACAACAAGCCCTTGATAGGATAAATAATTTTTATGAATCGGAATGGCCAAAGTTTAGAATAGCCATAGAACCTATTGAAATAAATAAATTTAAAGAATATTCAAAAATAGAATAGGCTTACAAGGCAAACTCTACTTGAAATCTGAATCTCAAAAAGTCATCATCAGGGTATTCAAGATCATGATAAGAAAGGTCAGCTTGGCATTTCAGGTTATGTCCAAGAAAATACTTAGAAAATCCAAAGGCATATTCGGTTTGATCACTCAAGCTGGAAATAATTTCCGCATCAATATTTGTGTAACGAGCGGCAAATTCTACATTGTTGTCAAATACATACCCTGCTTGCAAATTCAACCCTTGTCCAACCCCAAAATCACCGGTATTATTTGCTGACTTTCGGATTGCATAAACTGCTTGAGAGGAAAATCCATTCTTTTTAACTATCGCATCTACAAATAATGAATTTAAATCGTCTGTAATATAGTCTCCGGATACAGGATCAACGAGAAAACTACCTAAATTACCCCTACTTCTAAAGGCATTATTATTGTAATCTGCCGAGATACCAACTGCCATTTTGAGTGATTTCTCTCTCGCCAAATCTGCACCATAATAATCTCCACCAGCCGTGAATTCGCCCATAGGTAAAAACTCTATTCTACCAGTATACTGATAACCATTTTCATCATTGATAATCACATTTCTTCCGTTGCCCATGGCTATTGAAAACGCTTCTTTCACAATAAGATTCCCAAGTTTACCTTTATGATGTATCTGTAAACCCAAGTCACGATCTAAATTGAAACGCCCATTTACAAGACTGCGATCTACAAATTGGAGTTTTTGAGAAGAGAAAACACGTTCTCGGTTACCCGGTAGTTTGGTTTGTCCGAACCACAGCGACCAGCTTGGAGCGAAATTGTATTTTAAGACAGCATCTAGAATGATGTTTGCGGTATTACCGAACTCTACCTTGTTTCCTCCATTAATATCTCGGTTAGATAATGCCAATTCGACTTTATATGAGAACTTCGGAGATAAAGCCCAACCCTCAGCCTTTAATCTAGATCTTCTGATCATCATAGATCGATCCCGAACATCATTCTCTAAATTGAGAGATGAAGAAAATAGACTTTGGAAACGGAACCCAATTTTAGCATAAAAAGAAGAATCATTAGCATGGATTTGAATACCTTTCCCAAAAGACGGATAGGTGATTTCCTGAGCATGACTATTTAACAAGCTGAAAGATAGCATCAATATTAAGACGGGAGCGAAAATATTATTCATAAATTAAGTTGCGCACATTATCGACGATATATTATCAAATCATTAATAAATCATTATTATAATGCTATTCTATTAGTTAGAATTGACTGACTGATTAAAAAATAGAAGGCAATATATGCATATAACAGCATATATAATAAGATTTATCCTTTATGATCAATTATTTTATCTAATTTTATTTCTTCTCTTTACCCTCATATAAAATATATTAATGGTAAATAATGAAGTGATTAATTAGCTTTGAAGCGTTGAAAACAATGGATCAAAATTATGGATAATATATTCTTACTTATGGTAGTTGCGCTGGTTTTTCTTGCCATCGCAGACTTGATTGTGGGTGTAAGTAATGACGCTGTTAATTTCCTTAACTCCGCCCTTGGTTCTAAAGCTCTCCCTCTTAAAACAATTATGATCTTAGCAAGCCTAGGTATCGCCTTTGGAGCTATCTTCTCCAGTGGTATGATGGAAGTGGCACGTAAGGGAATTTTTAATCCTGGTGAGTTCATGTTCGATGAAATTATGTTCATCTTCATGGCTGTCATGATTACAGATATCTTTCTCTTAGATTTTTTTAATTCATTGGGAATGCCCACGTCAACCACAGTCTCCATTGTCTTCGAATTATTAGGTGCCTCTGTAGCTATGGCTATGATTAAAATCAGTTCCTATGGAGGGGGTTATATGGATATATTGAATTACATCAATACCTCAAAAGCCGTCCAAATTATTTTCGGGATCCTACTATCTGTTGTTGTGGCATTCTCCGTAGGTGCTATAGTACAGTGGATCTCGAGATTATTATTATCTTATGATTATGAGAAAAAGCCAAAATGGGTCGGGGCTTTATTTGGAAGTATCGCCCTTACTGCAATCACATACTTTATATTATTAAAGGGAATCAACGGTACGTCATACGCTGGGCAAAGTTTTGAATTACTTGGGGATGAAACCATTAAAGATTTTTTAACCAACCAAATATATCTAATTGTAATTATCAGTTTAACCTTATGGTATTTTCTCTCCTTATTTTTTATTAAAAAACTTAAAGTAAACATTTACAAAGTTATCATTGGCGTTGGGACCTTTGCGTTGGCCTTGGCCTTTGCTGGAAATGATTTGGTGAACTTTATAGGTGTCCCTATTGCGGCATGGCAGTCCTATGAGGCTTGGGTAATATCAGGTGTGCCTGCTCATGAATTTAGCATGGGTGTGCTAGATTCAAAAGTGCCTACTCCTACGCTCTTCTTATTTATTGCCGGCATTATTATGGTTTTAACCCTATGGTTTTCAAGTAAGGCCAAATTAGTAGTAAAAACCTCCATTGACTTATCTAATCAAGGTGAGATAAAGGAGCGTTTTCAACCTAATTGGATTTCAAGAGGATTCGTTCGTTTTGCTATGGGTATCTCTAATTTGTTTTCAAATATCCTGCCATCAAACATACAAAATAAGATGGAGGCTCAATTTAAACAACCGGTCATACTATTATCTAAAGATAAAACGTTTGAATTACCCGCTTTTGACCTAGTAAGAGCCGCTGTCAATCTTATGGTTGCTGGAGTCTTAATATCTCTGGCGACATCATACAAATTACCTCTTTCTACTACTTACGTAACCTTCATGGTTGCAATGGGATCTTCTTTAGCCGATCGCGCCTGGGGTCGTGAAAGTGCCGTTTATAGAGTGGCCGGAGTTCTAAATGTTATTGGTGGTTGGTTTTTTACAGCTCTCGTTGCTTTTTTAGCCGCAGGGGTTATCGCTTATTTAATCAATTTAGGAGGGCCTACGGCTATCGCTGTTTTACTCTTCATGGTACTTTTGAATTTCGGTTCAAATTATATCGTGCGTGTAAAGAAATCGAAGGAACTAAGTGAAGAGGATAGATTGATGAAAGCCGAGAGTAGCTCAGTTCAAGGCGTAATTGTCGAAAGTGCATCTAATATAGTCAGAGTCGTCAAACGAGGAAATCGAATTTATTCCAATGTAATTAAGGGTTTAACTATATATGATTTGGATTTGTTAAAGAAAAATAAAAAACAAATCACAAAGCTTTCTTCAGAAGTAAATGACTTGAGTGAGAATGTATTTTACTTCATTAAGAATTTAGACGAATCAAGTTTAACGGCAAGTAACTTTTATATTAATATATTAGGGTATTTACAGGACATGACACAAGCACTTGAGTATATTTCAAAGGCCAGTCATAAACATTTAAATAATAATCACAAAAAATTAAAGAGCTCGCAGATTAAAGAACTTAAAGATTTAGAGGATCGTTTTGAGATTTTATTTAATGATATTATCAATGCTTTTAAAAGTGAATCATTTGAGGAAATTGGTGTTATTTTAAAAAGAAACGCTGACTTAATTAACTCACTATCTGATAAGATTAATAGACAAATTGAACGAACAAGATCGGAAGAATCTAGCCCTAAAAATACCACATTATATTTTAGTCTATTATTAGAGAGTAAAGACTTATTGAATGCAACTATGTCCATTTTAGATGAATATTTTAATTCATACAACAAATCTATTGAAGGTATTCATGTTGCTAAAAAGGATGGAAATATTAAATTGAAATAATACACGTATTTTAAGCTCTAAATCCCGTTTTTTATGATATTTTGTTTAAAAAAAGTTAAAACTAATCTAGATATCATCGATTTCACGAAATACAAATTGAAAAAGAATGGATGAGAGCACTTATTCAGTTAAAGTGAGGTCACTTTATAAAGACATGTTTTATTCTTGTGAGAAAATAGCTGCCCATTTGATGGGCGTCAGTGAATACATTACAGGTATGAGCGAAAAGAAATGAAGAAATACGCCTCTTAAATTAACAACTTACCTGGATAAGATTTCCACATCTTCCTTTATTTTTAAATCTCCAATATTCGTTTAAATTGGAAATTTATGTTAGTTTGCTGAACTTGATAAAGGTATTTAGCTTAAGATATATTGTCCTTGAAATTTCGATTAAACGCTTTTTTATTCTCTTCCCTCCTATTCCTTACTTTTGTATGTGGATTTGCGTTAATAAAAGGTCCTGATGCTGATTATCTGCAGTCCGGACATTTACGGGTCCCTGGTTTAATGGTTTCAGGGACTTTATCCAGAATAGACCTCTTAATTGGTATCGCTTTTATTATAGGTAGTATTGGTGTATATATTGGATCTATCTCTTTAGCGACCCTTCACCTTTCTACCCCGAAGAAAAATACGGCACAAAAAGTGATCCTAGTAGTTTGCCTAAGCTATTTAATGGTATTGATCTTCATGACAATCTTGGCATTTGCAGGAATAGGTAAGATTTTTTTAGGATTACCCCTTCCCACAGCTGTGATGCTTTATGCTGTGGGTTTATTCCCTTTAATCCTTTCCGTTTTATATATATTGAACTTTGATGATTGGGTTATCTCAGAAAAATCATTTAAAGAATTTCAATCCTTTTTAAGTAATTATAAAAAATAATGTGGAATCATTAAGAAATCCTATCATACTGGGCTTTGTAGCTGCCTACATGGTATTCACTGTGTTGGTAGGTGTTTGGGCGCTACGTAAAACAAAATCAACGCAAGATTTTTTTATGGCAGGCAAAAATCTTGGTATTATGGTTACCGGATTTGCTGTGTTTTCTAGTTTACTGAGCGGTTTTGGATTTGTGGGAGGTCCTGGACTCGTCTATAAATTGGGTATGAGTTCGGTATGGATGTTTGTTTGTGTTATAATGGGATTTAATTTATCCTTTTTTCTTTTGGCCAAACGTCTGCGCCTTTTTGCGGAAATCGGTAATCCTATCTCGTTACCAGACCTAGTAAGATTGCGATACAGTAGCCGTTCAGCCCAAGCATTGATGGCCATTGCGATTATCCTTGGGGTGTTGGGTTATTTGGCCACCCAAATTCTTGCCATGTCGATCGTCCTTCAAGAAATCTTACATGGTTCTTCCTTCGCAAAAACGATCAGTATTGAATATTGTATGTTAATTTCTTGCTCAATCCTAGTTTTCTATAGCATCACTGGGGGAATCGTCGCTTCTGTGTATACCGACCTGTTTCAAGGAGGTATTATGATTGTGGGCGCGGTGTTAATTTTCTTCAGTGTGATCAATTTATTTGAAGGTGGATTTAAAGAAATTAGTGAAATTATTCTTAAAGATGATTCTGGAGCAATTGGCCCTTGGGGGACATTGGGGATGATGGGATCACTATCATGGTTTTTTATTTTTATGATGGGGGGTGCTGGGCAGCCTCATGTCATTACAAAAATGATGATGTATAAGAATATTACTGACGCGAAATTCATTTTACCTACTTCCATCATTGGCTATTTTTTTTCGGCGCTATTATGGATTTCTGTTGGGTTGGCGATGCGTGCACTAGTCATTGAAGGGTTGCATTCACCTTTAGAAAATGCTGATATGGCAGCTTCGCAATATTTGCAGTACTATACTAATCCCATTCTCGCTGGCTTAGTTTTCGCTGGCCTTTTTGCCGCCATTATGTCTACAGCTGACTCATTTTTAAATATTGGGACAGCTGCTGTGATGCACGACCTTCCAGATTCTTTAGGAATCAAGATCAAAAATGATTTAATATGGGCTCGAATAGTTACTTTTTTACTAACGGTATTTGCCGCCTTATTTGCACTCTATTCAGGGGATCTGGTAGCTATATTAGGTGCCTTTGGATGGGGTACCTTTGCCGCTGCTATTGTCCCGACAGTTGTTATTGGCTTCAATTGGAAACGCGCCACTGCGTTAGCCGCTAGTATAGCTATTTCAAGTAGTTTACTGATCAATTTCACTTTAAAAATATTCTCTATACAGATACCTTATGCCATTGATGTGGGTGCTCTTTCATTGATTGTTTCAATGCTTCTTTTTGTCACCGTTTCCTTGGCATCTAAACAACCGGAAATAGATGGGAGAATTGAAGCTGCAATGAATCTATAATATTCATTACTAAACCTTTACTACTGTTCTTTGGTTGTACTTTATGATTTCTAAATATTCCTGATATCCTTTTTCGGTCATTAAAGGAATGGCATTGCTCCACAATATATCAAGTTGTGAGGGTTGGTCTTTAAAAGTATCATCAGTCATCAACGTGTGCGTTTTCCAAAACACACTGATCATCCAAATAGTTCTAATAAAATATTGATAATTTATTTTCTCGTTTTCAGGCTTAAGTCTTCCTGTTTTGATATAATAATTAATCAATAACTTGGCATCCCTAAATCTCTTTCGGGTAATAACCTGATAGCTTCGAGTGATCTTTGGGAAAGTCTTGAAAATATATTGAAGATTATTGTAGTAGAAATGATATTTGGCTTGAATTTCACTGTAATTTTTAAAAATTTCCTCAAAATGATACAATGTAATGTAACCACTGGGCATGATATCAATTGCCGTCTCTTGAATTAACTGATGTTGGATTGCCTTTAATAAATCAGTTTTTTTGGTAAAATAATAAGTCAAATTACCCGGACTTATTTGCAGTGCATCGGAAATTTGTTTGATACTGACGTCATGAAATCCTCGCTCATTAAATAACCTTACGGACCTATCTATTATCTGTTGTCTTCTTCGACTCATAGCTACAAAAAAACCTCAATTAATTACTAAAGCATGCTAATTTAGTCAAAATATATATTGTTTTAATTGTCAAAGTCGTATAGTAGCGCGTTCTAAATTATATTTGTCGATATTAATAACTAATTATTTAAATGAGACTGAGTTCACTATCACGTAGATTAAAGATAAAGCCATCAGAATTAGGTACTTTCTACGAAAATAGGGCGATAACACTAACTTCAGGGACAAATTCTAAACTCACTGAAGAACAAATCAATTTGGCTTTGGTTCATTATGGCTATGAGGGGTCGTTAGATTCCATCTCGGGGGATGATGTTGTTGAGTTATTGCCTGAAAATGAACCAAGTACTGAATCCATCGTGGATACAGAAGAGGTAGTAATAAACCAAACAAGAAATGAGGAGCCAATCGTCATCATGCCTCCCATCGAAGATCTTACTCAGCTAATTAAAAATGATGAGGTAATTGAGACCTCTGAAGAACCTGAGATAATAAAAGCAACTAAGGTGCTGCTTAAAGGATTGACTGTAAAAGGTAAAATTGAATTACCTAATAGCCAAATAAAAGAGGTAACCAAGACAATTACTACTGAAAAGTTGACTTCAAAAAATACATTAAATGTTGTAAAACCACTCTCTGAACAATTTAACCCCTTGGAAGACGAAAGAAAGAGTAAAGCCAAAAAGCAGCAACTACTTAGAAAGCAAGAGAAGTCTATAATCAAAGAAGCTAAGCGCCGTAAGTATTTGGAAATGCACGCGATAACAACCCCTTTACCTAAGAAGGAAAAAACCAAGAAGGTCGTAATCAAACGATCACACATTACTAAAAATAATACAGCATCCGTCCCTTCAACGTCTAAGGGAAACTTGCTTCAGCAACTCTGGCGCTGGCTAAACACTTTTTAATTTCCTGTTTGCCACTTCAATATGGCCTATTTATTAGGGTTTTTGTAGATAGTATGGCTGCCTTGCAAGTTGATATAGGTAACTGATTATTAAATTTTCCGTTTTATTGTTTTTTTTTTAATTATTTACGCTGCATGCATAATAAAATTTATTAAATTTGAGATAGTATGCATGCAGCGTATATTATCAATTAATTCTTATAATAATGACACAAGTAAACATCAAAACTAAAGTTCAAGGAGGTGGATTTCTCTTTACAAAAAATGATTTTAAGGATCAATTCATTCCAGAAGAATTTACTGATGAGCAAAAGATGATGGCCAATGCCACTCAAGAGTTTATAGATAAGGAGGTATTACCAAATGTCGAAAGAATAGATGGACAAGAACCAGGTCTTATGCGTTCAGTGATGTCCAAAGCCGGTGAATTGGGCTTATTGGGCGTAAGTATTCCCGAACAATATGGTGGCCTAGGTATGAGCTTTAATACGAGTATGTTGATTGCCGACATTGTCGCACCTACGGGATCTTTTACCACAGCCTATGGCGCACATACAGGCATTGGCACACTTCCTATTCTCTATTACGGCAATGACCTTCAAAAAGAGAAATACCTATCCAAATTAGCTAGTGGAGAATGGATGGCTTGTTATTGCCTCACGGAACCAGATGCCGGCTCTGATGCTAATTCTGGCAAAACCAAAGCTGTTTTATCAGCAGACCAGCAACACTATTTGATCTCGGGACAAAAAATGTGGATATCGAATGCTGGATTTGCTGATCTTTTCATAGTATTTGCCAAAATTGAAAATGATAGAAATTTAACAGCTTTCATTGTTGAAAAATCTTTTGGTGGGATTACAATGAATGATGAAGAGCGCAAGTTAGGAATTAAGGGATCCTCAACTCGTCAAGTATTTTTCAATGACACTAAAGTACCTATTGAAAATATGCTATCAACGCGTGAAAATGGATTTAAGATTGCCGTGAATATTTTAAATATTGGTAGAATTAAACTAGGTTGTGGGGTTATTAATGGATGCAAACATCTCGCATCTCAATCGACTCAATATGCCAACCAACGAAAACAATTTGGTGTATCCATCTCTAGCTTTGGGGCCATTAAAATTAAGCTCGCTGACATGGCTGCTAAGACCTACGCGATAGAGTCTGCATCCTACCGGGCAGGCAATAATATTGATCAGCAAATTAACTTTCTAATCACTGAAGGATTAGAGGAAAATCAAGCAAAACTTAAAGGAATAGAACAATTTGCTATTGAAGCAGCGATCATAAAGGTGCATGGATCTGAAGTCTTAACTTATGTTGCTGATCAAGGAGTTCAAATATTTGGTGGTATGGGGTTTTCTGAGGAAGCACCGATGGCTAGAGCTTATAGGGATGCTAGAATTACCCGAATCTATGAAGGGACCAATGAAATTAATAGAATGCTTTTGGTTGGCATGATCATCAAAAGAATTATTCGAGGTCAATTTGATTTGAAAGCACCCTATGATGCGATTATAAATGATCATAATATACCGGCTGCTACAAGTAGCGCCACTGGCTCTTTATTACCCGAAGAGCAACTGATCATTGAACAGCTCAAATCGACGGTAATACTCCTGTTAGGAAAGGGTCTTGAAATCTATGGAACGACGTTTAATGACGAACAGGAGATCATGCTCAACATCGCCGATATGATCATCGAAATTTATGCCGCAGAATCAGCTTTGTTGAGAACTCAAAAATTATTAAATGATCATAAAAAATCATCGAATAAATTATTTGTCGATTTAACACAACTTTACCTTTGTGAGGCCGTAACCAAAATAAAAAATGATGGTTATGAAGCTTCGGCATCTATGTCAAGTGGTGATGATCTTTCTTTTTTATTAAACCGTATCGATGTATATACCAACTATAACGCGATTAATAAAAAAGATCTTAGGAGAAACATTGCTGATGAAATGATTGCTCAAGATAAATTCCCATACTCTCTCTACCAATGATCTTTGTTTAAATTTATAAATTTTAAATATCTCCAGCTATTTCTAAAGATACCGAGTTAAAGCACTTAATTTTGTATCTTATTTCACCTTCATGGAAGAGTTTAAAATATTAACTACTAAAGAAAAGGCGCTTCAACTGAATCTAGACACAAAAGTGTATGGAACTATTGCCGAAATAGGTGGTGGACAAGAAGTTGCCAATCATTTTTTTAAGGCTGGCGCAGCCTCTGGAACCATTGCCAAAACGATGTCGGCATACGACATGACCTTTAGTGACGCGATATATGGGAAATCTATCCGCTATGTATGTGAGGATAAATTAAACAAAATGCTTGACCGCGAGTACTCCCTACTCTCTCAGAGATTGACCCAGCGATCCAAACGTTCTACCTTTTTCGCATTTGCAAACACTGTTGAAACAATTAACTTCGGTAAAACGAATGAAGGACATGGATGGGTTGGATTGCGTTTTCAAAAGCATGCCCTTTCATTACCAAATAATTGCATCATTCACATATTATTAAAGGACAATGATGCTCAATGGCAGCAACAATTGTTGGGCATGATCGGTGTAAATCTGATTCATTCTTGTTTTAACTATACTGATCCTGAAGAAATTATTTTGGCACTTGCCGATAATCTGTCTAAGGACCGTTTTGAAATAGATATGTTTTCAATAAGCGGCCCTGATTTCCATCATGTAGACAACCGACTCATGAGTCTATTGCTCGTTAAAAATGGGCTCTCGCACGCCGCAATGTTTGGCCCGAAAGGAAATGTATTACAAGCATCAGAGGCTTTGTATAAAAAGAATGTATTAGTGTTGCGTGGGCGCTTTAGACCTGTTACAAACGTCAATGTCGATATGATGATCAATGGTCTCAAACTTTTTAAAGAGGAAGAAGGTGTTGATTCCTCTAACCTCATAACATTGACAGAGTTGACACTACAAGACTTAGCTTCTGAGGGTGCTATTGACGAAACTGACTATCTGGATCGCGTTGATTTATTATGCTCTCTAGGGCAGACAGTACTCCTATCGAACTATATTGAGCATTATAAATTGGCTTCTTTTTTATCAAATATTACTCAGCGTATGAAACTCAGAATCATTTGTGGTTTGGGTAATTTAGAGCGCATTTTTGATGAGACATATTATGATAATTTAAAGGGAGGTATTTTAGAATCTTTTGGCCGTTTATTTGCCCTTAATGTCAATTTGTATATTTATCCAGCCATCTATGACGGTAAAGTGAAATCTATTAGCGATTTTCATCCTGCGCTGCATCTAGAACATCTTTACCACTACTTGATTACTAATAAGCGGATAATCAACTTAAAAGGTGCCAATACAAAACTATTATATATCCTATCCGATGATGTTTTAAAATTGATTAAGGACGGCAATCCAGCATGGGAATTGATGGTACCTAGAAGGGTAAGTCAAATAATAAAAAACAAAAAAATGTTTGATCTTTTTGTCCCACTGATGTTAGACCAGGATGAAGAAGAAGCAATTTATTAAACTAAAGGATTATCTTATCGAAGGTTGTATATTTATCAGTATTTTAGCTAAAAAAAGTAATTAATGGCAGCAGTAAGAGGTGCATTTACCAACAAATTAGGATTCATTTTAGCAGCATCGGGCTCTGCTGTAGGATTAGGTAATATATGGAAATTTCCTTTTGAAGTAGGTCTAGGCGGCGGTGCTGCGTTTGTCGCAATGTACATGATCTTCTGTTTTCTCCTTTGCTTTCCCGTTATGGTTACAGAAATAGCCATCGGTAGAAAAACACAAAAAAATCCTGTTGGTGCCTTCACCGCTTTAGGTTTCAAAAATTGGCGATTTATAGGTGTTTTTGGTGTGCTTGCTGGCGTTTTAATTCTCTCATATTATAACATCATTGCTGGATGGGCTTTCGGCTTTTTTTTCGAAATGGTCCAGGGCAATTTTGATGTAAGTAACAACTTTGGAGTTTTTACATCGGACATAGTTAAGGTATGCATTTATGCCGTTATTTTCATGTCATTTACTGGATATTTTGTGGGTAAAGGAATCTCTGGAGGTATCGAAAAATTATCAAGAATTTTAATGCCTACCCTCCTTTTAATGATTATTGGTATGGTACTTTATTCCTTAACGCTTCCCAATGCTTTCGAAGGGGTAAAGTTTTATTTAATTCCAGACCTTAGCGAGATTAACATTTCCATTGTTGGCGGTGCGCTTCGTCAGGCATTTTTCTCATTATCTCTTGGCATGGGGACCTTGATTACCTATGGTAGTTACCTATCAAAAAAAGATAATATTGTTTCTTCAGCTGCATATATTACTTTGACCGACATAAGTATCGCTTTTATTGCTGGTTTAATGATTTTTCCTTTGGTCGCTTTTATCAACCAGGGTGATATGAGCGCTGTAGCTTCTGATCAAGCAGGTCCAGGTCTCATATTCGTTACCTTACCTCAAGCATTTGCAACCTTAGGACCTACGTTAGGTGCCTTGGTCGGGGGAGGTTTTTTTCTTTTGCTTTCCTTTGCCGCCTTAACCTCCACCGTATCTCTTTTGGAAGTTCCAACAGCTTATGTCGTGGATGAGTTGGGTATCACACGTACAAAAGCCGTTCTTTTCGCTTCCATATTTATCTTTATCGTGGGAATACCTTCCATGTTAGGAAATGGCGCTTCTGAATTTTTCTCTAATCAATTTAAAATTACTGGATCAACAGATTTTTTGTCATTCGCATCAAAAATGACAGATACGATGCTTTTATTTGGTGGGTTGTGTATTGTTATATTTGCTGCTTACGTATGGAAAAAAGAAAATCTAAATGCTGAGTTAGCAAATGGCTATGAAGGATATCAACACAAAGGGATTAGTAAATATTTAGATTTTACCATATCATTCGTATGCCCAACGATTTTAGCCATTTTGTTGGTGTTAGTGGTCCTAAGTAATTTCTTTGGAATTAACTTTTTCTAAGGCTCTTTTATAAAGCCCGCAGCTTCTTTTTGATCAAAATAGATCACATAAGATCCTGGAGACAGCTTAGAGATATCGACCTCACTTCCTGTCCCTTCTAAAATAAGCGTAGAACCAGCGTCATATACCCTATAGTGAGTGATCCTTGAAAGTTGAATTGAATTTTTAGCTGATTTGGTCAGTAGTGTTACTGGTACTGGGTAATATTCATAATCCAACTCTGGGCTGTACAAATAATTTTCATTCTCAAAGTCATAACGAATCCTAAATTTATTAGCACCTAATTCCAAGTCCGGAAAAAATTCGTAATTCGCACTTTCAAAAGTACCCTTTGAGGGCATGTTCAAAACCTCTTTCCAATAACCGTCTAAGAGTTGCTCGATAAAATATAAGCCGATCCCATGCTCTCCCCTAGTCTCCCAAGTAAAAACACTATCACTAATGCTTAGCTTAAAGAATTTAAAATTTGAATGAAAAAATATTGCGTCAGGATTTATAATTACTGGATGACAAATAGAATCTCTCGTAATTATCTTGAGGGCTACAGGCGTGAATAGATCGATTTTTTCAAAATCTATTATCAAAGCACTTGATTGATAATTCAAATCAAGTGAACGTCCATTTAGCAATACCTCTAAAACACAAAAGCTAGCAGTGCTAGATTCATAACTATTTTGAATGAAAAGCGACTTGCCCAAATAAACACCTGCATACTCTATTTGATGAGGAGGTGAATAGGTAAGGAAATTAAATTGAATGATAGCCCAAAACAAGATCATTTTAAATATCACAGCTATAGTAAATTACTAAAAACAGATCACATTGATGTTATTAATCTCCAGTAAGAACCTAATTGAAATACTTTTTCAACTTTTAAAATGACTTAATTCATGTTTTTTAATTGCTCTTTTAGCAATGCGAAATCAGGAGCTATAATTAATGCCTGATTAAAGGCCTCTTTGGCCCCAACTAAATCACCTTGATTTTCCAAAACCATTCCCTTTAATCTCAAAACAGCTGCCCCTAATGAAACCTGCTGTTCTTGATTTTCATTAACTGGAAATAAAATTTTACTCTCGTTAACCTTTGAATCTGCAAGGACAATATCAACATTTGTCAATGCCTCATTATATCTTTTTAATTGATACTGCATAAAAGAAATCTGATAGAGAAGTGCAGGATTATTATTTATTAAATAGAGGGATTCATAGTAAGGTAACGAGCGATCAATAGCACCCAATTGCTCAAAACTTATGGCCGCTATCTCAGTCGCCAATTCATCATTAGGATTTAAGATCAGTGCATCCACACTTGTTAAGGCCGCAGAAACGTATTGCTGAAAATCATAATAAATAAGTGCTATAGAGTCCAAAACTGCTGAATTATCAGGATTATAAGACAATATGTTATACAAAGCAGTCAATTGGGTGAATTTGTCATTATATTTCTTTGCAGCTCCATAAATAAAGATTTGCCTTTGAAATTCAATACTAGGAAGCGAATCACTAGGTTCCGTTTGCGAAAATGCATCTATTGTGAGGAAAGATGACGCAATAAAAATTAAGATTATGTTTTTCATTATAAATATATTTTGGCAAATATAAGAATTACTTCTCTTTAATCTCAAGTCCTAGTCTTTGCCCCTCTTTTTTAAGTAATTCTATTGCTTCGCTACGGTTATTAGATATGGTACCTTCAATAATTGCCTCCTTAATAATCTCTTTTAGTTCTCCGATGATTCTGGAAGGACCTAAATCAAAAAATCTCATTATTTCATCACCAGATATTGGATTATTAAAATTCCTAAGTGAGTCCTTTGACTCCACCTCTTTGATTTTTTCTTGGACAATTTCAAAATTCATTAGATACCGTTGAACTTTAGAATTGTTTTTGGACGTGATGTCGGCTCTGCAAAGCTGCATTAAATCATCTATTTCTTCTCCAGCCTCGTAGAGGAGTCTTCTGATCGCTGAATCAGTAACATTGTTACTGATTAAGGCGATAGGTCTTAGATGAAGTTTAACTAATTTTTGAACGAACTTCATTTGTTCATTTAAGGGTAATTTTAGGTTTTTGAAAATTTTAGGCACCATTTGAGCACCTTTTTCTTCGTGACCATGAAAAGTCCATCCTATCTTTTTGTGAAACCTCTGAGTAGCCGGTTTTGCTATGTCATGTAATAGAGCGGTCCATCTTAACCAAAGATTATCAGAACCTTTTGAAATATTATCAAGTACTTGTAGGGTATGATAAAAATTATCTTTATGTGCTTTTCCATCAATTATTGTAACTCCTTGAAGATTATACAATTCTGGAAATATAACCTTCAACAAACCCGCATGAAATAATAGTTTGAATCCATAGGATGGAATTGGCGACATGATAATTTTATTCAACTCAGAGGTAATTCGTTCTTGAGAAATAATCGTGATTCTATTTGCCATAGCTTGAATGGCCTCAAATGAATCTTCTTGAATATCAAAATTTAATTGACTAGCAAACCTTATGGCTCGCATCATTCTTAAAGGATCATCCGAAAAGGTAATATTAGGTTCTAATGGCGTGCGAATTATTCTTTTTCCGAGATCGGTTAGTCCTTCGAAAGGATCCGTTAATAGCCCAAATCCATCCCTATTTAAGCTAATTGCTAATGCATTAATCGTGAAATCTCTTCTATTTTGATCATCGCTGATACTTCCAGACTCAATTTCAGGATCTCTAGATGCCGCTCGATAAGATTCCTTTCGCGCACCTACAAATTCAATTTCTAAATTATTGTACTTAACACATGCCGTTCCAAATTGTTTGTAAATTACCAATGATGCCGATTTCCCGAAATGACTTTTAACTATCTTGGCGAGAACTATTCCACTCCCCAAGCAAACTATATCAATGTCTCTTTTATTATCTCGCTTAAGCATGAGATCACGTACATATCCTCCAATCAGATAGGCCGGTATGTCATGCTTAATGGCTAGATCACTGATGATTTTAAGTTCATCATGATTATTGATATATTCTTCTAAATTCAATTTGGTAGTTTCTTATTAAAAAAAGTAAGCACTAGATTATATTATGCCAATTATGAAGTAACAGTGACGACATTAATGAGCAAAGGTATACACAGTACCTTAATAAAATTTTTTAAAACAAATCAATTTATGCTATTTTCAGCATCTATGAAGTATTTATTTTAATGGGGCATCATCATTAAAATAGATTAAATAAATTGCGAATAGTAATCACTTAAATACCATTCATTCAATTAAAATGCCTTCAGTCTCAGAAAAAATCATTCAACTCACTCGAGAATTAAATTATCATAATTATCTGTATTATCAAGAAAATGAAAATACGATCACGGATAGAGAATTTGACCTTAAATTGAAGGAATTAGAACTTTTGGAACTAGAAAACCCGCAGTTCAGACAGCCCGATTCTCCTACACTTCGTGTTGGCGGTTTCATTACTAAAAGTTTTGAAACTGTAAAACATCAATATCCTATGTTATCCTTAGGAAATACTTATTCACAAGAAGACTTAGTCAACTTTGATAAACGTGTTAAGAAAGGACTTGACAATAGACCTTTTGAATACATTTGCGAACTTAAATTTGATGGATTGGCCATTAGCCTTATCTATGAAAACGGTAAATTAGCACAAGCCATTACTAGAGGAGATGGTTCGAAAGGTGATAATATCACCAATAACGCAAGAACGATTAAGACCATTCCTCTATCTCTATTTGGTGAAAAAATTCCTTCTAAATTGGAAGTTCGCGGAGAGATATATTTACCCTTAAAAACTTTCCAGGAAATTAACAACCTTCGAATTGAAAAGGGAGAAGCTCCAATGGCTAATCCAAGGAATGCGGCATCTGGGACTATGAAAATGCAAAACTCCTCTGTGGTAGCCTCACGAAACTTAGATTGCTATTTATATACGTTACTTACCAAAGAAAAAATATGTGACACACATTTTGACTCCATTCAACTCCTAGAAAATTGGGGATTTAATGTTTCAAAAACCTATAGAAAATGCACTTCACTAGCGGAAGTCATTGAATATATAGCAGAATGGAACATTAAGCGACACGGATTCCCCGTGGACACGGATGGTGTCGTAATTAAAGTCAATGAGCTTAGTCTACAAGAAGAACTCGGATTTACCGCTAAATTCCCCAGGTGGGCGATCGCCTACAAATTTGAATCGGCAACAGTAGAAACAAGACTCGAAAGAATAACCTATCAGGTCGGAAGAACGGGCGCTATTACACCCGTGGCAAATCTATCCCCAGTACTTCTAGGTGGGACTAAGGTAAAAAGGGCAAGTCTACATAATGCCAATGAAATAGCCCGATTGGAATTGCATGAAAATGATTTTGTCTATATCGAAAAAGGGGGTGAAATCATTCCCAAAATAACCTCCATCAATACTGGTAAACGATTACCATCAGCTCAAAAGATTATTTATGCCTCCGATTGCCCTGAATGTGGTACGAAACTGATTAGAAATGAAGGGGATGCCAATCACTATTGTCCCAATGACCAAAAATGCGCACCCCAGGTAATGGGTCGTATTGATCATTTCATTTCAAGAAACGCCATGAACATAGATTCTATGGGTCCCAAGACCATAGAAGGACTCGTACAGAATGGACTTATTGCCAATATTTCAGATTTATATTACCTTACCTATAATGACTTAAATGGTCTTGTGTTGTATTCCAATGATCAATCCAAAGGACGGTCTTTAAAAGAAAAGTCATCCGAAAATATTTTAACATCCATTGAGAAATCCAAAACGGCACCTTTTCAAACGGTCCTGTTTGCACTAGGTATACGACATGTGGGTAAAACCGTTGCGGAAAAGTTGGCTAGACACTTTGTCTCATTAGATAATATCAAAGTCGCTACTTATGACGAAATTATTTCGGCAGATGAAATAGGTGAAGTAATCGCCAAAAGCGTAATTGATTATTTTCAAAATGACGCAAATCAATTAATTTTATCCCAATTACAAAAAGCCGGTTTAAATTTTCAGCTGAATCAGAAAGAGACGAATACAAGAAGCGCCTCATTACTAGGAATGATTTTTGT
>TARA_B110000503_G_scaffold17697_2_pt1 | contig 47134 bp, 46 predicted proteins | sample TARA_B110000503 | Tara Oceans TARA_B110000503 (sample SAMEA4397472) | marine metagenome | biome: Polar Biome; feature: [SRF] surface water layer (ENVO:00010504); material: water (ENVO:00002006), including particulate matter (ENVO:01000060) such as... | depth 5 m | reverse complement strand
CGTCAGATTTTAAGTCTGATGTGTATACCAATTCCACCACACTCGCAATATCTTGTTTACTCAAGCCAGAAACCGAAAATACATTTTTGCGGCGACCTGCTCGACGCCACGATTAAAAAGGACTTTACGGGCGCTGCCTAAAATGACATCCGCCCTCTACTTCGGAGCGAGCGCGATAATAGCACATATTTTTCAGGTTAAATAATGGAGTATCGCTCTGATCGGCACTTTTACTTTGTGTCATAACGGCTTAATGTTTATGCAAGCAATGCTATAATATATCTCTTCAATCAACCCAACAGAGTCGCGAGATGGCAGTCACACGAGGAGAGTTCAGCTCACGCTTTGGTTTTGTCATGGCCGCCTCGGGCAGCGCGGTTGGATTAGGTAATATCTGGGGCTTTCCAACGCAGGCCGCTAGCAACGGCGGTGCGGCATTTTTGCTGGTTTACCTAATACTGGCGTTCACCCTAGCCTACCCCGCTTTAATGGCTGAGTTAATCATAGGTCGGCATGCTCACTCCAATGCTGTCTCCGCCCTGCGCCTCGTGTCGCCCAATCGCCTGATTGGCAATATCGGCGCACTGGCCGGCATCGCTGGCTTGATCGTCGCCAGCCTGATTCTCAGTTTTTACGCGATAGTCGCCGGCTGGATGATCGCGTTTTTTCTCTCTGCTATTGCAGACCTCTTAGGCATGGAAAACCTATCACTCTGGCTGGTATCGTTTAGCTCGTGGCGCAACATCCTCTTTATGCTTATTTTTATGGCCTTGAACGTTGGCGTTATTTCGGCCGGCGTGCAGGGGGGTATCGAGCGCTGGTCGGCCAGGCTGATGCCGGTGCTGCTGACGACGCTCGCGCTGCTGGTTGTTTACGTCTTGACCCTGGACGGTGCTATGGAAGGCTTGCGTGTCTATCTGCTACCAGATTTCTCGCAGATACTCTCTCCCCGCTTGATCATCAATGCGCTTGGGTCGGCTTTTTTCTCTCTGTCACTAGGCGTTGGCACGATGTTGATCTACGGGTCCTATATTAAAGACGAGGAAAATCTGCCGCTCGTTGGCGGCATGGTCACGGTGTTAGATATTCTGATCGCCGTACTCGCGGGCTTTCTGGTGTTACCTGCGATGTATGTTGCCCTGCACAGCGGCGTCGAAATATTCACCGAGTCTGGCTCTCTCATTTCAGAAGATACGCTGATTTTCACCGTGCTCCCTGAACTCTTTGCCACAATGGGCATAACCGGAATCATCGTGTCACTCACCTTCTTTTTCCTAATGAGTATCGCGGCTGTGACCTCCTCAATTTCCATGTTGGAGGTCCCTGTAGCCTATGCCATAGAAGAACACGGTATTGATCGAAAATTAACCACTGTCGCCGTTGGCTGCACCATTGCCGCGATCAGCGCCTGTATCCTACTGAACTTTGACAGCCTTTTTGGCGCGGTCATCACGCTTACAACACGTTATAGCCAGCCTCTACTTGGATTCGTATTCTGTATTTACGCGGGATGGGTGTGGCGAAGAGACCTGCTGCTGCAAGAACTGCGAAAGGGTAACCCGGATATTAGCGAAGGCCTGTTTTGGAAAATTTGGCCTTGGTACGTGAAGTTGGTGTGCCCGGTCATCATCCTTGCAATCTTTGCACAATCAATTTGGGGATAACGCATGGGGCGGACATGCCTCTGTGCTAGTGCATTCTTATCTCGCCGCTTTCTTGGACACGCTGTGCAGGCATAAAGCCATTAAACGCTATTTTCGCCGAGAATCGATAGACCATAGGGTCCGATCTGGATGCGCCCAAGCCGGTCATTAATCGCAGTATTTCGAGGAGTTGCAGCCCGGCTTCCAACGTCACCACCCCTTCGCCATAGCCCTCAATCAGCGGAATATCATTTGCCACACCGGTTATCACTTCCTTACCGAGCAGCTCAATAGAATAACTGATGCCCGCAATATCCAACGGCTGTTTGTTCGGGTTAATTACCCGCAGCTTTATCTCAAATCGCGGAAGCCCACTTGCTGCGGGTAGGCTGCGGAAGCTTTCAAGGCTGACTTTGGGTGAATCTAGGTCCGAGGGAAGGCTGGCACAACCGACCAGCATGGCGAGGAACACGGCAAGCACCACGGCAAGCAATGTCCTGTCGCAAACATAGCGCCAATTCACGATTTGTTCCTCTGGTAACTGAGTATAAAAAACAACGCATAACCCAAACTCCCAAGCGCGAATACTGCCGCAACCCAGTCCCACGTTGTGAAGAACATCACAACGCTAAAGATAAAAAAGGCCAACGATAGTATGAGCCCGAAAAGTCGTCCGGGTCCATTTACCATCTAGAGCGCTCCAAACTGAATGACTCGGGTATTGATCTGAGGAAAGCTTTGCGCCTCGATATAGCGAAACAGCATCGAACCCTGATCGTGTCCGGCGGTGCTGAGCCAGTTCGGGTAGTTTGCACCCGGATTCTGATGCGCCACCACGATCTGTAGCGAGCCGTTGCCCCCGTAGCTTGCCGTGTGCTTATTGACATGGATCTGATGATGCCGGTAGTCAAGCGACTCCAGCCAGTAATTGCTGAGCTGAAAATTCCAGCTTCGACATACCGGCAACTCATCGACCTCAATGATCAATGCCTCATCAGGGCCAAGCTTCCAGTAGCTGTTGTGGTAATGAATAGAAGGGTCACCGCCGGCACTCAGGCACATCTGCTGGTCATTAGCCGGTAGTTGATTGACGTGTGCTGAAAAAACAGCCATCCAGTCAATAAACAAACCGGCTGTACCGGTGATGAAGCCGGTGACCCCGTCCAGTTGAGCCGCAAATTCGGCGGGATCTAGCTGCGCTTCGCCATCCGCGTTTAGACATTCGATGGCCAGCGTAGCAGCCGTCTCCGCACTACGATTCTCAAAGGTCTGGCGCACCAGCATATTGTCCGACTCGGTTGTCATGGCTAGCCAGTTGCCCGGCTGTGGCGTAGCACTGACAAGAATCTCAAAACTGCCATCATCCAGAATATCCAAATCTTCGAGTTCGATGTGGCCGGTAGGTGCCATGGTGCCGGTGCTGCCGTAGGAGCCCGCCTTAGTTTCGAAACTCAGGTAAGGCACGCTACCGCGCTGACCGCGTATACGGTAATTGTAACGACCGCTCACCGCACAGTTCTGGTAAAAGTTATCCGGGTTGTCATTGCCAATTTTAGCGGTTGCGTGTGACAGCGAATAAAACGCTGGAAAACGCGGATCGCCAAACTCGATATTTTTTTCCAGGCTCAGGCGCAGAAGACGCGTGAGGTAACGGTAACCCTCGGCTCGGTTGAATGGGTCCGCCGGGGTTGTGTCCCGCAGCACTTGCTCGCCCGCGCTTTTGAGGGCGTCACAAAAATCCGCCCACAGCCTACCATCGACAATTCTTGCTTCGTTATCATCCACTGATGACGCCTCTCAACAACCCCCATCAGTATAAGACGGTTAAACCGTGTGTTGCGAGCAGATTGTCTCCTCTGTTCTGGCTAATGAGATTGTGGCACAGGCGCCGTTAATATTCCTTTGGCTGCGGCTTTCATGAATCCACCTAAATTAGGCTATGATAGACCTGTAAGAAAATGCTAATCGTCACTAGAAGAGTGAGCACGCTATGAGCAATGAAACAGCACTGGTGACCGGGGCCTCGGACGGAATCGGCCTAGAATGTTGTCAGATTCTCGCCTCTCGTGGCTACAACTTGGTATTAGTGGCTCGGCGAGAGGCCAAGCTCAGTGAACTAGCCCGCGATTTAAAGCAATCTCATGGCATTCTATGCACGGTGATTGCCGCAGATTTGTCCTTACCTCAAGCGGCTCAGCGACTGTTTCAGAACACTAAAGACCAAAGGTTACAGGTAGATTTTTTGATCAACAATGCCGGACTGTTACACAACGGACCCTTTTGTACATTGAGTATAGCCGAACAAGAAACCATGATTGCGGTCAATATATTGGCGCTAACCTCTCTCACCCACTTGTTCGCGAATGACATGGCGGCTCGCAAAACGGGCCATATTCTTAACGTCGCATCACTGGCAGCCTGGACACCTATCCCCAGTCAAAATGTCTACGCTGCAACAAAAGCCTATGTATTAGCCTTTAGCCAGGCTTTGACGGACGAGATGAATGCGGCGGGCAATGGGGTAATCGTCTCGGCGCTCTGCCCCGGCTACACCGCAACCAAAATGATGGACAACCCTGACCAGGGTGCTACCTTACGAATTCCATCCAGTATGATGATGTCGTCCACAGATGTTGCCAGCCAAGGCATTGCCGGCTGCTTATCTGGAAAACATACCATTGTTCCGGGTATTTCTAATAAAATCGGTACCGCTATTACTCATCTGGCTCCCAAAATGACCCTCGCAAAACTGTTGGGTCGTTTTTATCGAAAGAACATGAATTAATGGCTTCAGTGCATTAACCACCGCCCATCATCTGGCTAAAGATAGAGGTTTCTGTGGATCAAAACATCGTCAACAAGGTTCTTATTACCGGCGCTAATGGCTTTATCGGCAACAGCCTTATGCGCTATTACAAACTACACGGCACAGCGGTTGTCGGCGTCGATCTTTGCGGTAATGGCAATGACATTATTGAAGGTGATATTGCTGACCCCGACACCATTAGCCACCTACTTGCACAGTGCGATGTGATTGTGCATACCGCCGCTCTGGTCTCCAACGCCATGAAAGATAGCGATATGTGGCGTGTTAATGTGTTGGCAACGCGCAATTTAATCGCAGCGGCCAAACGGCACAAGGTTCGTCGCTTCGTACAGATCTCATCAATCGTTGCCTATGGCAATACAGCGCACGGAGAACTTGACGAGGACTACCCCGTTCATGCTGCTGGTGGCAGTTACGTACTGACCAAACTGGCCTCCGAGCACGCGGTTCTGGCAGCACACGCCAGTGGTGGAATCGAAGTGGTTATCTTACGCCCGGGTGATGTCTATGGCCCAGGCAGTCGGCCTTGGATCATTGCGCCACTTGAGGCAATCGCTAAAAACCAATTTATGCTCCCGGCCAAAGGTGAGGGGTTCTTTAGGCCGGTCTATGTTGATGACCTCATTAGGGGTATCGACTTGGCGGTGCGCCACCCTGAGGCAGCGGGCGAAATTTTTAACCTATCCTGCGAAGGATACATCACCACCAAAGCATACTTTACCCCCCATTATCAGTGGCTAGGTAAAAAAGGTCCGATGCTAGTCTCAACAAACGTGGCTCTCGTGATATCAGCAATCGCATCAAAGGTTGCCAGCCTCATGGGCAACTTAAATGAGGCCTCCCCGGCCACCGTGGCACAACTGGCCACCAAGAGCTGGTTCTCAATCAAAAAAGCGGAGCGCATTCTCGGCTGGAAGCCAGAAATAGCGTTTGAAGAAGGTATCAGGCGCTCACATCAGTGGGCGAAAGAGAAGAATCTGGTCTAACATTAAACCTCATTACAGTAGGCTCACTTGCCGTTAACAGGCAGGCGCACAATCTACCGCTGTTAACATTGCTGGGCGGCGCCCCTCCCTGCTCCATGCTGAGTAAACTATTGCCCAGTGAAGGATTCCGCCACGGTGCCACTGTATTGGTAATGCTGATGCATCCATTAAAAAATTCGCATTAAGCGGGCTTAAAAACATTCGGTGAGACTCAGGCTTTATGCCACTGCCCGAGGAACACCCTCGATAGTCAACCCGCCCTCTCGGCGGGAGAACCCCAGAGCAAACCGTTCAGGTGGTTTGTGCCCTCAATCGTCGTAGAAACCATAGTCTTCGGTCAGGAAGTTATTGTTAACGTTAGTGAAGCACTCCTGTGTAGTGAGCTTGCAGGCCCCATTGGCCGAGCCAACCTTGCATGCAGGGCTACCAGTTAGGTTCAAAGCATTCTGCACCTCGGTATGACAAGACTTGTCTAGCGACTGGCACGACACGCCCGCCGTTGGCTCGCACACGGTCATCTCGCAGAACAAGCCCTAAACGTCCTGACCTTCTGGCATCGTAGTATACGGCTCAATCATGAGCTGTTGGAGTTCCAGAGGAACAAAAACGCCGAAGTCGGTCTCCAGAATTTTGCACCAGGCCTCAAAAGACGGCACCTGAGCCTTAGCGCCGTCAGGAAGCAGATAGACTGCAACTGGCAGTGGAGCGCTAGGAATTGATCCAGAGTACTTATTACTTGACGAGTTGCCAAGCTTTGCTTGAGGGGGTATTGGAGGCTCGGGCCGGAATCGAACCGGCGTGCGCGGAGTTGCAGTCCACTACATGACCACTCTGCCACCGAGCCTTATTGGGAGGTGGAGCGGGAAACCGGGTTCGAACCGGCGACCTCAACCTTGGCAAGGTTGCGCTCTACCAACTGAGCTATTCCCGCACACAGCGACGATATCAACATCTGCGCCTCTGAGTGGGGGCTATTGTATGCGCGGCGCCTCTATAGTCAAGCGAATTCCAACAAAAATCCCGCAACCAATTGAATTAAATAGGTTTATCTTGCTCTTTAATGACTATCCAGGCGGCTTTAAGATAGACCACCATAGACCACAGGGTCAGCACTGCGGCGGTGTATAACACCACATAGCACAGTGCCAGTTGCCAGTCTTCATCCCCACGAGGACCAATCGCCAGCAGGCCTGTAATCGCAATCATCTGAAAGGCTGTTTTAACCTTGCCAATATAAGAAACCGCAACCGATGTGCGCTCTCCAAGCTCCGCCATCCACTCGCGCAAAGCCGATACCACAATCTCTCGACCGATAATCACGCAGGCGGCCAACGTGAACAACAGCGTATCATGGCGCTCCACCAGCAAAACCAGAGCGATAGTGACCATTAATTTGTCCGCCACCGGGTCGAGAAAAGCGCCAAAGGCTGTCATCTGACCAAGCCGTCGCGCGAGATAACCATCCACCCAATCGGTTATCGCTGCAAAGGCAAAAATCCCCGCTGCAAACAGCAAATGATTTTTGAACGGCAGATAGAACACCACCACCAGCACAGGGATGAGCAGAATCCTCAGAATAGTCAATGCATTAGGGATTGTGATAGGCAACTGTTTCGATATCCTTTCAGACAATTACAAGTGTCACGTTTAAACGGGGAGTGCCGCCGCTCGCCCAGTTTAACCCAAGCGCACACCTTGATTCAAATACGGTATCTGATCCGTGCCTGCTGCTGCAAACGTCCCAGACCAACCCTAACAATAAGCAGTTTACCCATTGTGTAGATGGTCGTAGATCTGTTGTGCAATCGCCGCGCTAATACCCGAAATCTTTTTCAATTCGTCGATATTGGCATTCTGTACACCTTGTGCACTGCCAAAGTGACGCAGCAGTTCACGGCGGCGCTTAGCACCCACACCGGGAATGTCCTGCAGCGCTGAACGCTGACGGGCTTTATCGCGACGGCCACGGTGACCGGTGATGGCAAAGCGGTGCGCCTCATCACGTATATGCTGTATCAAGTGCAGGGCGCGATGGTCTGGTGGCAACTGTATCTGCTCACCTGTCTCGCCGTTAATTAACGTTTCGAGTCCGGCCTTGCGCGTGACTCCCTTTGCGACACCGACAACCTCAACCCCAGAAACCTGCAGGTCGTTAAGGACTGACATGGCCTGAGCAACCTGGCCCTTACCCCCGTCGATCAGAAGGACATCAGGCATCTTAGCCTCTGTGGTCTTCAGCCTTTTGTAACGACGCTCGAGAGCCTGGTGCATCGCGCCGTAGTCATCGCCGGGCGTGACGCCCTCGATATTGAAGGTACGGTAGTCGACCTTGCGTGGGCCATGTTGATCAAACACAACGCACGAAGCGACTGTCGCCTCGCCAGAGCTATGGCTGATATCAAAACACTCCATGCGTTCTGGCAACTGCGACAAACCCAACAAATCCTGCAGGGCCTGCAGGCGCCCCAGCATGGTCTGTCGTCCGGCCAAGTGCGCGGTGAGATTGGTTTCGGCTGTTTGCTGCGCCAGCATCAACCATTGAGCGCGTGATTCACGCACCCGACTGCGTAACTTCACCTTTCGCTCAGCCTGCACGGAGAGTGCCTGGGCGATTATATCGGCGCTGTCTGGCTCTGCATTGACAATAATTTCTGCCGGGATCGCTCTGCCCAAGCCGAGATAAAACTGTGGAATAAATGCCGCCAGCAGTTGTTCCACGCCCTCCTGTAGCTTGAGCGGAGGGTAGTACGTTTTACTGCCTAGCACCCTCGCCTCTCGTACAAACAGCACCTGCACACACGCTCGCCCATGTGACGCGGCAGCTGCAATGATATCCAGATCGCCACTGACCCCCTCGATGCCCTGACTCGCTTGCACGTGCTGCAAATGACTAATTTGATCGCGATATATTGCCGCTTTTTCGTAGGACAGTTGCGCTGCAGCTTGCTCCATATCGTCTGCCAGTCGAACCATCAGTTCCTGAGATTTTCCACTCAAAAACAAACTCGTACTTTCCACCTGTTGATCGTAGTCCTCCTTAGTCACAAGATCTACGCAAGGCCCGCTGCAGCGTTCTATCTGGTATTGCAGACAGGGGCGTGATCGATTCTTGAAATAACTATCTTCGCACTGCCGCACTTTGAATACTTTTTGCAGAAAATGCATAGATTCGCGCACTGCACCGGCGCTGGGATAGGGCCCGAAGTACTGGCCCTTGCGTCTCTTGGCGCCACGGTGCATAGCAATTCTCGGAAAGTCATCGTCACTGGAAAGAAAAATATAGGGATAAGATTTGTCGTCGCGCAGCAGCACATTGTAAGGCGGTTGCTGTGTCTTGATCAGGTTATGTTCCAGTAAGAGCGCATCGACTTCAGTCGTTGTCACGGTCACCTGAATATCCTGAATCTTAGCCACAAGCGCCATCGTTTTATCCGTCAGGCCACTGGCTCGAAAATAACTCCCCACACGGTTTTTTAGATTTTTAGCCTTGCCCACATACAACAGTCCACCAGCATCATCGTACATCTGGTAGACACCTGGCCGTGTCGTGAGCGCATTGACGAATGCCTTGTGATCGAACTTACTCACGGATTAAGCCCATATATCCTCGGCTCAATTTCCAGCTCCACGCCAAATGCGTCATGCACTGAGCTGACTATTTCGCTGGACAGCGCCAATAATTGTGCGCCGCTGTCACTACCATAATTGACCAGCACAAGTGCGTGTTGTGGGTGCACGCCTAGATCATCTGCTCGATGACCTTTCCACCTGCATTGGTCGATCATCCATGCGGCAGAGACTTTAACGCTGCCGTCGGCTTGAGAAAAACACGGTAGACCGGGATGTTTGGCGAGCAACAGCGCTGCCATTTCTGAGCGCAGTAATGGATTCTTAAAAAAACTGCCTACATTGGGTTCAATCGAGGGGTCTGGCAGCTTACTACGCCGGATGCTGACAACCGCCTCAAATACCGTCTCAGGCGTCGGCTCAACATCAGGGCGTTCAGCAAAAAAAGTCGCCAGAGAAGGATAGCTGATATTGACACTGGAACGCCGAGACAACTGAATATCTATCGCGGTAATGACCAGCTGATCTTTGCGCTCGTGCTTAAATATACTGTCTCGATAACGAAACTGACAGGCTGCATTGTCTAGCGTCACCGGCTTATCATCCGCTATCTGCCTAGCATGTACTTGCAACAAGACGGACTGTAATTCGACCCCGTAAGCACCTATATTTTGAATCGGTGACGCTCCGACTGTGCCGGGAATCAGCGCAAGATTTTCCAATCCGTAATAGCCTTGCTGCAAGGTCCACTGCACTAACTCGTGCCAGTTTTCGCCGGCTGCTACGCGTAAAATAACATCACTGTTTACGGCATCTAGCACCTCAATACCGCGCACTGCCTGCTGCACTACCAGTGCTTGAACATTACCGGCTAAAACAACATTACTCCCTTGCCCAAGCGCAACGACATCAACACCCTCAGTCCTCGCCCATGCAAGAGCCTCCAGCAGTTCATTGTCATTGGTAACACAGGCAAAAGCGTCCGCTCGCGCTTGCAAAGCGAGCGTATTATGCTTACGCATGAGCTTATCGCGGTAAAATTTCATCGTCTCGTATCTGTTCAATACGCAATTTTAACACTTTCCTTTTAATACATTACGCACCAGCAGTAAATCGTCGTGTGTATCAACGCCGGCAGGGACAGTATGCACTGCACTATCGACATGAATGCCGACTCCATTGTGCAAGGCACGTAACTGTTCCAGGCTTTCTAACTGCTCCTCGGGCGCAGGCGGCCAATTGACAAACTGGTGCAAAAACTCAACGCGGTAAGCATAAAGACCTATATGGCGATACCAGTTTCCGACACTGGGCATCACGTCGCGCGCTTGCATAAACGCATCCCTTGGCCATGGCATAGGTGCTCGGCTAAAATACAACGCCATGCCCTGTGAGTCGCTGACGACTTTAACCACATTAGGATTAGTGAGGTCTTCTATATCGACAATGTCCTCGCACAACGTGGCGATGCTGGCATGCGGGTGGGCGCTCAAATTAGCCGCGACTTGATCAATAACTTGGGGAGGAATCAGGGGTTCATCGCCTTGGACATTGACAACAATATGGTCGTCAGCCAAACCCAGTTCTGCCACGACTTCCTGCAGCCGGTCTGTGCCGGAAGAGTGCTCTACAGACGTCATGCACACCTGAGCACCAAATGCCTGAGCGACCTCTACTATACGGCTATCATCGGTTGCAATCACGACCCGCTCGGCCCCGCTTTGACCCGCCTGCTCCCAGACCCTTTGCACCATCGTCTTGCCCTGTATCTCGAGCAGAGGCTTGCCTGGCAATCGGGTCGACCCGTAACGCGCTGGTATAACTACTGTGTATGCCATGCAAAGCTCCGTGTAAGGTACAGTAGGGGCAGATCAGCGCCCGTCGCGGCTGCCAGACAATGCTGACGGAGCGGCTGGCTGCCTGGTGGTGATAGTCAAATGCACATAGCCCATCTGGCCCGCAGCATCCATTGCCTTTACCACATCCTGATGCGCGGCCTGCGCATCGGCCGTGATGGACATAGGCATCGTCGTGTCCCCCGCGGACAACCTGTATATTGCGGCTTGCAAGGTGCGCATCTGATTATCGATCAGGACCTCGCCATTAACGCGATAGGTGCCAGACTCATCGATCAATATCTCAATAGGCTCCTCCATGGCTTGTTTCGGTTGGCCCTGAGCCTCAGGTAAATCGATATTCAATTGGGTCTCACGTGTAAACGTGGTTGAAACCATAAAAAAAATCAGCAGCAAAAAAACCACGTCGATTAGCGGTGTCAGGTTAATGCCGACCTCTTCACGCGCGTGTCGTCTAAACTTCACACCGTCACTTCCGTCTTTTCTTCACTGTGCAGCGCATCAACCAACGTGATGGTCTCTTGCTCTAGCTCAACGACGATCGCATCGATTTTGCCAACAAAATAACGGTGCATCACAATGGCCGGAATCGCGACCGTCAGCCCTGCAGCCGTCGTAATCAGGGCCTTTGAGATGCCGCCGGCAAGCGCACTGGCATTGCCGGTGCCTTGCACCATTATTTCGGCAAACACGTCAATCATACCCACCACAGTACCGAGCAATCCGAGCAGGGGTGCCACCGCGGCAATGGTGCCAAGTGTATTCAGATAACGCTCCAGATCGTGCACTACATGCGCAGCCGCCTCCTGAATGCTCTCCTTCATAACATCTCGACCGTGGTGGGCGTTGGCCAATCCCGCCGCAAGAATACGGCCCAGCGGAGAGGATTGTCGCAGCGTGCGTATCCTAGGCCCGTCCAGTTCACCTTTTTTGAGTTGCTTCCAGACTGTTGCTAGCAGATGCGGTGGTGCGATCTTCTTTGGATTAAGGGTATAGAGGCGGTCAATACAGATTGCCAGTACTAAGATAGAGCACAGCACTATTAGTACCATCAACCATCCGCCAGCCATTAACAGTTCAAGCACAACGCCGCCCAGTTCAGATTCAATACTGCCGCATTATACGACACCACAGGTGGAGCGTGAAGCGGGACAAGCGTCACATCCAGTAGCGCCGGTGAATTTCTCGGTAGGCGCTAATCTCCAGTGCCTTCCCCGGCACTATTGTAAACTCCAAAGCGCCCTGTGCAGCGGTGTGATATAGCGACACATCCGTGCCTTGTAACCTTTGGGTCACACTCGGATGCGGATGCCCAAAGCGATTGGCATAGCCGCTGCTGATCACTGCAGCCTGCGGTCGTGTGTGCTTAAGGAACGCCAGAGAGGACGATGTTTTACTGCCGTGATGGGCAGCCAAAAGCCACTCGCTGCTGAGTGTCTCACCCCAGTAACGCACCAGTGTCCGCTCCCGCTCGTTGTCAATATCGCCGGGCAGTAAAAAACGATAATCTCCCACCTCAATTTGTAATACACAAGAACTGTCATTACTGCTGCGCGTTGTCTCTATCGCCGGAGATAGAAACTGAAAGACCTGTCCACCAGGCCAGCGCCAGGATTCGCCGGCAATGCAGGGTCTTCCCCTACCATGCTGAAAACCATCGCCGCCAAAACGCAAGCGGTCAACGGGCAGCGCAGCCAACACATCCTTGGCGCCCGCACTGTGATCAAGGTCTGGATGACTAATCACCAGCGTGTCCAGCACATTCACACCCTGCAGCTGAAGAAAAGGCAGGATAACCATCGAACCCATATTCATCCCATCAGGATTCCCTCCACCGGTATCGTATACCAACACGTGTTCGCCGGAGCGCACTACCACTGCTGTGCCCTGTCCTACGTCCAGCACGGTCACGCGTGTGTCAAGGGAAGGTGGCGTTGATGGCGTACCGGGAGGCAGCAACAGAGGCAACGCCAATATCGGCACCAACAGTTTCAGCAAACCCTTGCCTGGAAGAATCAATAGAATGACCGCCACTATGCCGGCGAGAACCTGTGGCAAATTGGCTGTCAGAGGCCAGTACAACCATGTGCCGCCCAGACTCGACAGGCCTTTGGCCCATGGCAGGATCTGCTCTAACGGCCAACCTGCCAACTGCCAGAGTATTGACTCTAGCGGCCATCCACAGAGAAAAGTCACTAAAGCCATAAGCGCCAGGGGCACTACCACCACGCCGATAAGCGGAATCATCAGCAAGTTCGCCAGCATCGCAACCAGGCTACCACCACCAAAGAACAACGCGCCCAAAGGCAGCATCACCAGCGACATAAATCCATGCGTATGGAACAGCCGCGGTACCGCACCCATGCCCTGCTGCCATTTGGCTAACCACAGCAACGCCGCCACGGCACCGAAAGAAAGCCAAAATCCGCTCCCTATTGCCGCTAATGGGTTGAGTACGAGTACTACCGTTGCGGCCATTAGTAGATTTCTGGATGCACCGCTTCTGCGCGCCGCCAAGGCGGCTATCACAAAGCAACTTAGCATGCACAAAGCCCGCTGAGTGGGGAGCGAAAAGCCCGCCAGAGCACTGTACAGTCCAGCCAAAAGTAGAGCGAGGGCTCCCGGCATGCAACCGCTTAAAAATCCTGTGGTAAAAAAAAGGCGCTGTACAATGCCGCCCAATAAATAGCCTATACCCGCAATCATTCCGATATGAAGCCCCGAAATCACCAACAAATGATTAATTCCGAACTGCTGAAAAAGAAACCACAATTGATGATCAATGCCGGCTTTATCTGCCACCGTAATAGCCCGCAAAATACCTATGACCTCCGGGTTCAAATCAAGACGAGCAATACGCTCACTGATGGCCTGACGAAGACGATGGTGTTTTACAAAGAGACTCGAGATCTGAGGTTCTTGACGCGTCTCGCTGGACTTTCGAACGCTGCCGACACCGCCAACACCTCGCTGGGCGAGCCAAACCTGCATATTGAATGAGCCAGGGTTCGCGAGTCCCCATGGCTTACGCAGCTTGACCTCAAACTGCCACTCGTCTGCGGGACGAATCTTGTGGTCGCCATAGTAGGACAGAATGAGCTTTGAGGGCCCCACGCAGCGCGATGGCGATATGTCTCGCACCGAAAACTCGAATCGCTGACGTAAACCATCGTTGAGCATGCGACTTTCGGTGGGCAGCGAAGACACGGTCCCCGTGACGACCAACGGAACTCCCACACACGCATCGACCAAGCGGTGTTGCAACAATACGGTGCCGTGAGCAAGACCCAGAAAACAACCACAGGCCAATCCGCACGTCACTCGGGCAGCCATTGTCCTCCAGCGCAGTATCACTAAGGCAATCGCCGCAAACAAGACACACCAGACCGAAGACGGCAAAAATGGCCACCAGCCGACAAAAATAGTGCCTGTCACTATGCCAATCATCCATGATTGCATAGAGCGACCCCCTAAACGCAAAGCAGTCCGGCTCTGTCGTTGGATTTTGAAAGTCAGCGATGATGGCGCATAATAGCCGTCTCGCGGTTCATAATACTGGTCATCGCGATCCGGTTACGGCACAGTATCGCAACCAGTCAATCACATACATAAGGTCAATGACAGCGCACTTGCGGTCACGTATTTAATGCCTAAAGAAGCTCTTCAAAAAATCGTTCCCAGTCTTGCGACCATCCGAAAGATTAAAGGGATGAGTTTTCTTGGAGACTGGATCTATGCCAGCAATCTGTGGCATATCAATCGTTATTCTGCTGCCATGGCATTTTTTGTCGGGCTGTTTGTCGCCTTTATGCCAATACCTGGCCAGACGATTGCGGCGGCAGTGCTGGCGGTGTTGTTGCGTTGCAATCTACCTTTATCGGTCGGACTGGTATTCGTCACCAACCCGATTACCATCGCCCCTCTGTTTTTCATGGCCTACAAAATTGGCGCATTGATTATCGATGTTCCGCTGCAGAATGTTGAGTTTGAACTGAGTGTGTTCTGGCTGAGTAACAGCCTCGCTGCAATCTGGAAGCCCTTTCTCATGGGTTGCCTGATTTGCGGACTGTTTTGCGGATGTGTCGGTTATTTTGTGATCAGCCTACTGTGGCGCTGGCGTGTCGCACGTCTCTGGAAAGAGCGCAAACGCAAGCGAGAGGCCAGAATCTTTAACGGTCCTGACTGAGTATTAGTGCCGGCGACATTTTCGCGGCGCGTCTGGCCGGATAAATCGCTGCAATCACGCACATCGCCAGAGCAACCCCACCAACGGTCATGACATCTCGCAGCAGCAGATCTATAGGTAGAAACGACACCGGGTATACATCTGTGTTGAGGAATCGCATTCCCAGTAGTTGTTCCAGCCAGCTCACAAGGCTGGGGACTGCCTGACTGCCCAGAGCCCCCGCAACACTGCCCAGCATCACACCTACCAAACCGATCATGGCACCCTGTAATACGAAAACCCAAGCAATATCTGCGCCCGTAGCGCCCAGCGTGCGCAAAATCGCGATATTGCCCTGTTTATCCATCACCACCAATACGAGAGAGGATACGACATTAAAAGCAGCCACCGCGATTATGGAAAACAACAGTATGGATATCAGATCACGCGACAGCTGTATCGCCGAATAGAGGTTGCCATGTGTCATCATCCAGTTTGTACTGTAAAAACCAGGAGGGAGGGTACGCTGTAAATCCCACGCGATAGTCTGCACATTAAACAGTTCACGTGTCGTAATGCGGAAACCGCTGACTTGCCCATGCAGCCCCGCCAGATCAGACGCGAGCGCCAAATGCACCAAGGCAACAGACTGATCAAGCTCAGTTCCAGTACTCAATATCGCGCTTAACTGAACCGTTTTAAACCGAGTAGGCCCGAGTTCACCTGTGCGCCCCGCACCGGGTACAATCAAGTTCACACGCTCTCCCACTGTGACGCCCAAATGTTCCGCCACACCGGCGCCCAAAATGAGTCCGTCTTCCTGCTGCCGAAAATGGGCCGCTTGCTGCGCTTCAAGATAGGGCACAAGCGGCGCAAAAGCGCCATTTTGGCTGGGGTCTAGACCTATTCCGCGCACAGTCTGGATGTCTGTGCCACGCATAATGAGTGCGTCGAATTGAGCGAAAGGCACGACTTCTTCCACGTCGGGATGGGCTTTTAGCAACTCGACATCTTTATGCCAATCACCAATAGGCATGTCAGGGTAAATCGTAATATGTGGCACCAAAGAGAGTATCCGCTCACGCATTTCCTTATCGAAACCGTTCATAACAGAGAGCACAATAATCAATAGACTGATTGCCAGCACCAGCCCCAGTATCGACAGCGATGACAGAAACGCTGACAAATGTCCTTGGCCAAAGGCAAAGGTATAACGCACAGCGATACGCAGTCGCTCTGTACCGGTCACATCAGCTCCTGCAAAATGCCATCACGTAATTCCAGCGTACGATTCATGTGCGCGGCAATAGCAGGATCATGCGTTACCACGACAAAAGAAGCCTCATCCTGACCGAGCTCATCTATCAAATCCAGCACCTGTCCTGCTGAAGCGGGGTCTAGGTTTCCAGTCGGCTCATCCAGCAAAACGCAGTCTGGACGAGCAACCAGCGCACGAGCAATTGCCACGCGCTGTCGCTCACCCCCAGACAAATGCGCAGGCCTATGAGCCAGGCGATGCGCCATACCGACACGCTCCAGCATGGCCTCCGCAATAAGCCAGGCTTCTTTTCGTACCGTTCCTCCAATCAACAGAGGCATGGCGACATTTTCCCGCGCATCAAATTCCGGCAGCAAATGATGAAACTGATAAACAAAACCCAATTGCGAATTACGCAGCTGACATAATGCCCGTTCATCGAGTTTAGCCAAATCTTTGCCGCTCATCAGAACCCGGCCGCTACTGGGATTATCCAGGCCACCCAGCAGATTTAAGAGCGTGGATTTCCCTGAACCGGACCCGCCAACCACAGCAATTTTTTCGCCGGAAAGCAGCGTCAGATCAACACCACGCAAAACGGTTACGGAGCGGTCGCCATCTTCATAGACACGCGATAGCCCTTCGCACTGCAATACTACTTTACTCATAACGCAACACCTCTGCAGGCGCTATACAGGCTGCACGCCAGGCCGGATAGAGAGTGGCCAGAAGACTCAATAACACTGAGGCTGCCACCACCACGGCCACATCGAAGCTCTGCAAGTCGGCGGGCAATTCACTGATAAAATACACTGACGGATCGAATAGCTTCATGCCCAATGTACGCTCCAGGGCAGCGATAATAGTGGCAATATTGGTTGCCAGAAATACGCCTACCAGAGCACCGACGGTAATCCCAACACCCGAAAGCGCCAACCCATGAGCGACAAAAATAGCCATGATGCCGCCAGCCCTAGCACCCATCGTGCGCAATACGGCGATGTCTCGGCGTTTCTCCGCCACTGACATCACCAATGTTGAGACGATATTAAACGCGGCAACCGCCACGACACTCAGCAGTAATAAACTCACCATGAGCTTTTCCAATTTTACTGCGCTAAACAGCGAACCTTGTGTCTGGCTCCAATCTTTTACCGAATAAGTATCAGGAAGCTGCATGGCCAGACCACGCATGATTTCAGGCGCTGCAAACAGATCCCGGGTTTTGATCTGCAAGCCATCTACTTGGCCTTTGCTGCCGAGTAGCTTCTGCCCTGTCGCAAGCGACACATAGGCCTGAAAGGCATCAGGCTGCGCACCGATTTCAAACAGGCCGGTCACCTGCAGCCGTTTGTTGCGAGGGAACATCCCCAGAGGCGTAACGGTCAGGCGGGGCACAGTGGCGTCGACATAATCTCCGAGACCGACTCTCAAAATGTTGGCGAGTGAAGCGCCTAGCACAACGTTGAAGCCGCCATCCTCGAGACTCTGAAGATCGCCAGCGATCATCGCATTGGAGAGGCCTGACACCTTACCTTCGAGTTGAGGATCAATGGCGGTGATCACAGCACCACGCTGCATATAAGCAGTACCAAGAATCGCTTTTTCTGTAATGTAGGGAGAAACGGCTACTACGCCCTCCATGCCTTCAATGTCGCTCAGAAGGTCACGCCACTGTCCAACCCCCTCCCCTGTGCTCTCCACGAAACCGTGCGGCACAAGAGACAAAATTCGACCACGCAACTCACCCGCAAAGCCATTCATCACGGCTAACACCACAATGAGACTCGCAACGCCCAAGACCATTCCCAGCATAGAGACTGTAGCGATAACAGACGTAAATCGATTACGCTTGCGACTAAAGCTGTAGCGTATACCGATAAAGGGTGCGTAATTCAGCATCGGATTACGGGGAAATCACAACCGAGAATCATCCGGCTCTATTTATCCGCTCGGTAATACTGCGAGCCCTTGTCTTTGCCCGTTTCCGTGCTGCGGGTCTCCTCATCGCAGCGTTGGGGATTCCCTCCACAGAGTTCACAGGCTGTGTCGACACCCAGCGCTCCCATGCCACCGCAGGAACCTTTGATTGGCGACCGTCCCGCCAACACGCCAACGGCCATGCCTGCCATAACCAAACCCATCACCAATATACTGATCAAAAATAATGTCATATAACAGCTCTTCTATTTAGAGGTAAGCACTAAAGTTCTGCTGCCGGTAGATAGGCAGAAAATAACGGGGTGTGACTGTGCACAAACTCATCATCTAGCCTCCGAATGAAATATACCGCCAATCCTTGTGCTTGCGCTACCGCCATTGCTTTCTCTGCTCCAAGAACAGTAAGAGCAGTGGCCCAAGCATCGGCCATCATACAGCTTTGATGCACCACAGTAACAGACACCAAATCATGCGTAACGGGGTATCCGGTTTTAGGGTCGATGCTGTGGGAGTAGCGACGGCCCTCTGCTTCAAAGTAATTGCGGTAGTCCCCCGAGGTTGCGATTGCCATATCCGTCAAGCTTAACGTGATCGCAATAGAACGCTCGCTGGTCTTTGGCTCCTCAATCGCTATACGCCACGGATCGCCTCGACCACTGAGTCCAGACAAACGCATCTCCCCACCGACTTCCACCATGTAGCGTCTGATGCCCTGCGCCGACAGCCACTCAGCGACTCGATCGACGGCATAGCCCTTAGCCAGCGAAGACACATCAACAGACAGATCACTTTGCTTTAGAATACGACGGTTCTGAACATCTAGGCGAAGATTGGCCTGCCCTACTCGACTCATCAGATCCGCTATCTCGTCTTTTGCGGGGGGCGCGTCTATTATATTGCCCGGACCAAAACCCCACAAATCAACCAGTGCGCCAACCGTCACGTCGTAAGCGCCTTCGCTCTTTTGGCCAACGTCGAGCGCGGCTCTAAGGACCGCAAAGAATTCGGCCGAAGATGAAAACCATGTCTGCGTATCAATCGCATTGAATGCGCTGATCTCGGAATCAGTGCGGTAGGTAGACATGCTCAGATTAACCTGCGCCAGCAACGCCTCAACCCGTTGCTGTACCTGACCCGGAGTGAACTCAGGTGACCCTTCAATATAGCTGACACCCCAAGTAGTGCCCATAATGTCACCGCCGAGTTGCACCGGCGGTGTTTGGCGATCACAGCCCGCGAGGAGAAACAGCGCAAGCAAACAAAAAAGCCACTCACAAGAGTGGCTTTGCGACGACGCAAAAGTAGGTTTAACCACCGAAATCGTCGAGCATGATATTCTCCGGCTCCACTCCCAGAGACGTTAGCATCTGTATAACCGCCGCATTCATCATCGGCGGACCACACATGTAGTATTCACAATCTTCTGGAGCCGGGTGGTTCTTCAGATATTCTTCAAACAAGACATTGTGAATAAATCCGGTGGAACCCTCCCAGCCGTCTTCAGGCTGAGGATCGGACAATGCAACATTCCATTGGAAGTTCTCATTTTCTTGAGCCAGTTGATCGTACTCTTCGACGTAGAACATCTCTCGTAGCGATCGGGCACCATACCAAAAAGAGATTTTTCGATCGGTATGCAGTCGCCTTAACTGATCAAACAGCAGTGACCGCATCGGTGCCATACCCGCGCCGCCGCCGATAAACACCATCTCTGCTTTAGTTTCCTTGGCAAAAAACTCACCAAAGGGGCCGTAGACCTTCACTTTGTCGCCTGGCTTCAGATTAAAGGCCCACGAAGACATAAGACCGCAGGGAATACCTTGGCTGCCTGGTGGAGGACTGGCAATACGAATATTGAATTTCACCACTCCCTCTTCTTGCGGATAATTAGCCATGGAGTAGGCTCGGATAACCGTTTCGTCGACAATTGACTCGAGTTTGAAGAAGCCGAATCGATCCCAATCACCGCGATATTCCTCGTCTACATCAAAGTCAGAATATTTGACGTGATGCGGCGGACATTCCAACTGCACATAGCCGCCGGCACGAAAATTGACATTCTCCCCTTCCGGCAACCGCAGCGTTAACTCTTTAATAAACGTGGCCACGTTGGGATTGGATTCAACGGTACATTCCCACTGTTTGACGCCGAACACCTCATCTGGAACCAAAATCTCCATATCTTGTTTGACGGCTGTCTGACAACTCAGCCGCCAGCCCTCTGCGGCTTCACGTCGATTAAAATGCCCTTCTTCGGTCGGCAGCATCGACCCACCACCTTCAGTGATGATGCATTTACACTGGGCACAAGTCCCCCCGCCACCGCAAGCAGACGGTAAAAACAGATCAGCTTCAGACAATGTCTGCAGTAGCTTTCCACCCGCAGGGACGGTAATGCGCTTTTCACCGTTAATCAGGATATGCACCTCACCCGTGCTCACCAAATAGGAACGTGCATAAAGAATGACTGCCACTAGCGAAAGCACAATCGCCGTGAACATGCCAACACCGAAAATAATTGTCATATCCATATCAGTTTAATCCCGCCTAGATATCGATACCGCCAAAGGACATAAAGCCCATGGCCATAAGGCCGGCGGTAATAAAAGTGATTCCCAGACCCTGTAGACCTTCCGGTACATCAGAGTATTTGAGCTTTTCGCGAATACCCGCCAGTGCAATGACGGCAAGTGCCCACCCTACCCCAGAGCCGAGGCCAAAAACGACACTTTCGGCAAACCCATAATCTCGCTCTACCATAAATAACGCCGCACCGAGGATCGCGCAGTTGACTGTTATCAACGGCAGAAATACGCCCAATGCGTTGTAAAGTGCTGGCATAAATTTATCGAGAAACATTTCCATTATTTGCACGATAGCCGCAATCACACCGATATAAGAAAGCAGACCCAAGAAGCTCAGATCCATATCAGGCAACCCGGCCCAGGCTAGCGCCCCATCGGCCAACAAGTAATGATAAATCAAATTATTGACCGGCACGGTGATTGTCAACACCACCGTCACCGCTATGCCCAAACCGATGGCCGCTTGGACCTTCTTAGAAATTGCTAGAAAAGTACACATGCCTAAAAAGAACGCGAGCGCCATATTTTCAATAAATATAGCGCGAACGAATAAGCTTAGCAGTGCCTCCATTACGCACCCTCCCTTACCGCTGTATGACTCGCAAGCTTAAATTCGGTCACTTCCACTTGGTCTTTGCGCACACTGCGCAACACCCAAATAAAACCACCAATCAGGAAAAATGCGCTGGGCGGCAAAAGTAGCAGACCGTTTGGGACATACCAACCGCCATCAGTGACCAGCGGCAAAACCTCAAAACCCATAAGTTTGCCAGAGCCTAATACCTCACGCACAAACGCAACGGATATCAATACCACGCTGTACCCAAGGCCGTTTCCTATGCCGTCGACAAAGCTGGCCATAGGAGGATTTTTCATGGCAAACGCCTCGGCGCGACCCATGACAATACAGTTGGTGATGATAAGTCCGACAAACACAGAAAGCTGCTTACTGATACCAAACGCATAAGCCTTTAGAAACTGGTCCACCACAATCACCAGCGAGGCGATAATAACCATCTGCACAATGATGCGGATGCTGCTTGGAATATGTGCGCGGATGATCGAAATAAACATACCGGAAAACGCTGTGACGAGTGTCAATGCCACGCACATCACCAACGTCACTTTCATTGACGAGGTGACTGCTAACGCGGAACAAACACCCAGAATCTGCAACGCGATTGGATTATTCTTAAAAATTGGACCGGTAAGCGTTTCTTTGATGGCTTGCATAACTAGGCCTCCCCTGCTCGTAGGTTGTTAAGAAAGGGCTCGAAGCCGTTTTTACCCAGCCAGAAATGCACAAGATTCGTCACCCCTTTACTGGTCAGTGTCGCACCGGCGAGGCCGTCGACCTCCCACGAAGCGTCGACGTCAGCAGGATCGACAGAACCTTTGACAAGCCCAATCTCCACCTCACCATCGCGGTAGACCTGCTTGCCCGGCCAGAAAGCCTTCCATCGCGGGTTATCGACCTCACCACCCAGCCCTGGCGTTTCCCCATGCTCGTAGAAGCCCAGGCCCGCTATCGTGTTACCATCAGACTCCAATGCAATGAAGCCATAGAGGGTGGACCAGAGGCCGTAGCCACGAATCGGCAAAATGACTTTTTCGATATCGCCTTGCGGATTTTCAACCAGATAGACGACGGCATAATGCTCACGCCGCGAAATCTTGGCCAGATCTTGCTTTGTCGTAAGGGCCTCAGATAAATCCGGGTCCTTGGCCGCTTTAAGCGGGTCATACCTTGCGAGATCCACTGCATCATCCGCAAACTTCCCGGTGTTCAGATCGACAACCCGCGTATTGATGTCCGAGAACTGCTTATTGATGTCCTCTCCGGTCGCGTTCTTCTCCAGCATGCCCGCTGCAGCAAGAATGTTGCGCTTACGATCGAGCGTTTTATTGATCTCTTGGATGGGTTTGAGAATCACCACGGCGGCAGAAACTATCACTGAACATACGATGCAAAGCGCAAGCGCCACTACCAGTGTTTTTGAGGTGCTGTCATTACTGGACACGTGCAAGCCTCCGTTTAATATTGGCCTGAACCACAAAGTGATCTATCAGCGGCGCAAACAGATTGGAAAACAAGATCGCCAGCATGATGCCCTCGGGGAATGCCGGGTTGACGACACGTATGAGTACCGTCATGACGCCAATCAATATCCCGTAGGCCCACTTGCCCGTATCGGTCATGGCTCCAGAGACGGGCTCAGTCGCCATAAAAACCATTCCAAAGGCAAATCCACCGGTCACTAAATGCCAGTACCAGGGCGTCGCAAATGCGGGATTATTGTCAGATCCGATCGCGTTCAGCAGCGCCGAAAAAGACACCATGCCAAGAAATACCCCGAGGATGATCCTATAGGAGGCAACCCGGGTCACCAATAGCAATACCATACCGAGCGATATCGCCAGGGTAGAAGTCTCGCCTATTGAACCGGGTATCGCGCCGACAAACGCCTGCATCCATGTCCACTGTTCCTGCAACATCTCGATACCGCCGGAGGCAATAAGCGACAGCGGCGTGGCAGCTGTTACACCATCGACTGCAACCCATACTGCATCTCCTGACAACTGAACTGGATAGGCAAAATACAGGAAGGCGCGTCCAGCCAAGGCGGGATTAAGGAAGTTTTTTCCCGTTCCACCGAAAATCTCTTTAGCTACGACCACACCGAAACTGATGCCAAGCGCCACTTGCCACAAAGGCACATCGGGTGGGCAGATGAGCGCAAACAACACTGACGTAACGAAAAAACCTTCGTTCACTTCATGTCCGCGTTTAATAGCGAATAGGAATTCCCAACTGATCCCAACTAAAAAAGTAACCGCGTAGATGGGCACGAAGAATAACGCACCGTACCAGAGACAATTCCAAATGCTAGTGCCGTCATAACCCCCGAACATCTCAATCAGTGAGCCACGCCAACCTTCGACAGCATAACCGTCAGGCATAAACTCCATTGCCTGAAACCCGACGTTGTACATCCCATAAAACATAGCGGGGAATGTGGCCAGCCATACCGTAATCATAATCCGCTTGAGGTCGATTCCATCGCGGACGTGCGCGGTCGATTTGGTGACGGAGTTGGGCGCGTAAAGAAACGTATCAAACACCTCAAACACCGCAAACCACTTTTGTAAGCGCCCGCCTTCCTTAAAGTGGCGCTCCATGTCATCAAGAATCCGTCTCAGCCCCACGATCTACCCCTCCTTCTCGATGCGCGCCAGGTTATCCCGGAGGATGGGACCGTACTCGTATTTGCCGGCGCAAACATAGCTGCACAGCGCAAGGTCTTCTTCTTCTAATTCCAAACAGCCTAGTGCCTGAGCCATCTCCGTGTCGCCGACGATCAGTGCACGCAATAATTGGGTGGGCAAAATATCAAGCGGCATAATTTTCTCGTAACTACCCACCGGCACCATGGCACGATCGCTACCGTGTGTATTGGTCGTCATAGCCAGTGGCTTAGAGCCAAAAAAATTGGTGACATAAATACCCAAATTAGAATGTTTCTCAAAGCCCGGCGACGCCCAACCCATAAATTCCCGGTCGCGTCCCTCCAACAGGACAGCAACCTGATTGTGATAACGGCCTAAGTAGGAGGAACCTGCATGCACTGCTCGCCCGCCAAGCACTGACCCAGAAATGACCCGATTTTCGCCATTCTTCAATTGACCTGCGCACAGCGCTCGCAGGTCTGCACCTAGCCGTGTACGCAGCAAACGAGGATTTTCTACCTGAGGTCCGCATAAGGCGACGACACGCTCCGTGTAAACGCGCCCATCCAGAAAAAGGCGGCCTATGGCGATGACGTCTTGGTAACCGATGGTCCAGACCGTTTTACTCGCGCCCACAGCCTGCAGGTAATGCACATGGGTTCCAGCCAAGCCTGACGGATGCGGGCCATCAAATTCAGCCACCTCGATATTGGATGCATTGCCTTTTGGCACCTGGGTACCGGCGGCCTTGCACAGGTATAATTTTCCCGCTGTCAGCCGAGCCAGGAGGTCCTGTCCCAGGCCGAAAGCGTCGGCCTGTTCGGAGATAAATAATGTGGGGTCTGCCGCTAATGGATGGGAGTCCATGGCGGTCACGAATATGGCGGCGGCCTCCGATTGTGGCGAAGGCACCTTGCTGTATGGTCGGGTACGTAGCGCCGTCCACTGCCCGCTGAGAACCAACTGATTGCGAATAGCTTCTGGGTCAGGCAAGTCGTGCGCAGAACAGGTCTGAAATACCTCGGCGGCGTCTCCATCAAGATCAATGACCACGGACTGCAGCACCCTTTTGGCACCGCGATTAATAGCCGCCACCACACCTGCTCCGGGGGCGGTATAGCGCACACCTTCGGTCTTCTTGTCAGTGAACAGTAGCTGTCCAAGCTTGACGCGTTCACCTTCCTGTACCGCCATAGTGGGCTTCATTCCGACGTAATCAAAGCCGACCAAGGCCGCAGCTCGCGCCAAGGGCGCATCTTCGATTACTTGCCGGGGGGCTCCCAAAATAGGAATATCCAGGCCCCGTTTAATCTTGATCATGCAATCTGCCTACAGCATCCAAAAAAAGTGATTGTATTGACAATACCTCGGAGAACTCTCCAGGGTAACCAGAGCAGATAATAGTGACTGCTGCTGCAACTAAGGCCATGATCGCGCTACATGTGAACAGGCAATCTAGAACGCGCGCATTATAGCGGAATGGACACGCAAAACACCACAATGCCTCAGTGTTTGTGTGATTTTGAGATGAAATTAGTCCCATGAGGGCAGCCGAGCAAGAACACTGTGAGTTTGCCGGCAACCATCACCGACCTCTTAGTCTTTTTGCGGGTACACGGCGTAGTTGATCCCAGCCATCTGCTCCAATATCCGCTGGACCTGACAGCTATAACCGAACTCATTGTCGTACCAAAGGTAAAGCACAGCATGTTTTCCGTTGACGATAGTGGCCTTGGCATCAAAAATACACGCATGCCTAGACCCGACAAAATCACTGGAGACTACTTCAGGCGATGCAGAATAATCAATCTGCTGATGTAACGGTGAATGCAGCGCCTGGTAACGCATAAACTCATTCACCTCAATAGTCGTTGTTTCTCGGGCAAGAGTCAGATTGAGAATCGCCATAGACACATTGGGCGTGGGAACTCGAATAGCATTCCCGGTCAACTTTCCTGCCAGCTGCGGTAGCACCTTACCCACTGCCACTGCCGCGCCGGTCTCTGTAATCACCATATTGAGCGGTGCACTGCGACCGCGACGCGATGCATCATGGTAGTTATCGATCAAATTTTGATCATTCGTATACGCATGTACCGTCTCGACATGCCCGGCGACAATCCCAAACTCGTCGTCCATTGCTTTCAAGGGTGGCACTATTGCGTTAGTGGTGCACGACGCAGCAGAAATAATGTTGTCGGAAGACTCGATCAGGTCGCTGTTGATGCCCGCCACAATATTCTTAAGCTTGCCTTTTCCTGGGGCAGTCAGAATAACTTTGCTAGCGCCTTTACTCTGCAGATGCCTCGAAAGCCCTGCTTCGTCACGCCACACACCGGTGTTATCGATGATAATCGCATTGTGAATATCGTACTCAGTGTAATCAATGGCATCAGGGGCGTCCGAATAAATGACCTTGATCTCATTGCCGTTGGCGACAAAGGACTGGCGTTCGTCATCTACGCGTATCGTGCCCTCAAAAGGCCCGTGTACCGAATCACGGCGCAGCAGGCTTGCACGTTTTTCAAGATCGTTGGGCGCTTTACCCTTACGCACCACAATGGCTCGCAACCGCAGACAATCGCCACCATCAGTCTTATCAATCAGAATACGGGCCAGAAGGCGACCAATGCGGCCAAAACCATACAGCACCACGTCCTGCGGCTCGGTCAATGGCTTGCCAGTGAACCCTATCAGAGAGTCCAATTCCCGATCCAGGTATTGCTCCAGACTCAAGCCGTCAGCTGTGCCCTGCAAAGAATACTCTACTGCCAAACGACCGACATCGATATGTGCCGGCCCCAAATCCAGTTGACTCAGCCGATTAAACACAGGAAAAGTCTCCTTTTCGGACAACTCATTTCCTGCGACCTGCCGCACATAGCGGTGGTCTTTCATTATTTGGTACACCGACCGATTGACCAATGGTTTACCGTAGATATAACACTTAACGTTCTTTTCGCGGGACAATTGCCCGACCAGAGGAATCATGCCTTCAGCCAGTGCCTCGCGCTGCTTCCAGTCTTTAAAGTAGTCGTCAGGACGCGCTCGCTTGGGTTGGTTTGTCATCTTATACCTTTGATTTTCCGAGTAAATCCAGGGCGTGTATTATTGTCCGACGAATAATGTTGTGCAAGCTGATATCCGTCAAATTCACGGTCTGTAAAAGACTAGCCCTATGGTGATTGGCGCGGCTCCGCTATAATCGCGCACTTCAACACTCAGCAAGATCCTAACGCATAAGCGACTGACACTCTATGTTCACCAATCTGGTTGAAAAAACGCAATGGCCACAAAAGTGTGGCTCGCGCTCCTCTCTTGGCCCTTTTAGCGGCTGCGCAGACGCACATTGCATCGCGGAGCTCGCTGTTCCCGGACGCCTACTGGTGGTCGTCACCTCTGATACCAGCTCTGCACTCGCGCTGGAACGTGAACTGCCGTTTTTTCTGAAGGGCCCGCGCGAAATTCTGGCTTTCCCAGACTGGGAAACCCTCCCCTACGACAATTTTTCACCCCATCAGGACATCATCTCGGAGCGGCTTAACACACTTTACCGACTGCCTAACCTGACCGAAGGCATCATGATTGTGCCCGTGCCAACACTGATGCACCGACTGGCCCCAACAGAATATATCGCAGGTGCAAGTCTAGTACTGCAGGCTGGGCAAACGTTGGATGTCACAACGTTTCGTCACAATCTCCAACGCAACGGCTATATCAACGTCGAAACCGTCTACGGGCATGGCGAATTCGCCTTACGCGGCTCGCTGCTAGATGTCTATCCAATGGGTACTGAACTGCCATTTCGTATCGACCTACTGGATAACGAGATTGATTCGCTGCGTACCTTCGACCCCGAGACCCAACGCACCGTCGCCAAGGTGGACGGCATAAACCTCCTCCCCGCCCGCGAATACCCGCTGGAACCATCGGCCGTTCGAAGGTTCCAGATGAATTGGTATGACAGTTTCGAGGTTGATCATGATCTGTGCCCTACCTATGTTGACGTCAGCGCGGGACGCAGTCCAGGCGGCTGCGAGTACTATCTGCCACTCTTTTTTGAACAATGCGCGACACTGTTCGACTACTTCCCAGACAACACGGCAATCATCACCACCGGAGATCATCACGGCGCAGCACAACATTTTTGGCATGAGGTCAGTATCCGGTTCGAAGAATATGGCGTAGACCCGCGACGACCGCTGTTACCGCCAAAACGTTGCTTCGCCCCTGTTGAAGAACTGTATCAACAATTCAAGCGGTTTCCGGTGCTGGAATTACGCCATAATCCGGACGCAAGCGTGCACCAGCAGACGGCTGTCCAACCACCTCCTAATCTGGCCAGCAATCATCACGGCGAGTCTCCTACGGACAATCTGGCAAGATTTCTCAAACAACATGCAGGTCCCGTATTACTGTGCGCTGAATCCGCAGGACGGCGAGAAGTGCTACTGGAGTCCCTGCGCGAGCTCAAGCTGGAGCCACCCGCCATAGATGACTGGCAGCGCTTCATTGACTCAGGCTTGAGCTTTGCTATTGCCACGGCCCCACTTGACCGTGGACTGTATTTTGGGCCCGACCACCCCACTCTGGTTTGTGAGGCGCAGTTATTTGGCAATCGCGTCGCGCAACGTCGGCGTCGCAAGAAAGGCGATGAGAGTCTCCAGGCCAACGCCTTTAAAGCGCTGAACGAGCTGCGTGAGGGTGTTGCTGTGGTGCATCTGGAACACGGTGTGGGCCGCTACGTAGGCTTGCAAAAATTATCAGTAGATGCGCAGGAGTTCGAATTTCTAGCACTGGAGTACGCTCAGGGTGCGCGCCTGTATGTTCCGGTCGCATCACTACACCTCATCAGCCGGTACTCTGGCTCCGACCCCGAAACGGCTCCTCTGCACAAGTTGGGCTCTGACCAATGGGAAAAAGCACGTCGCAAAGCCAGTGAAAAGGCCAATGATATCGCGGCGCAGCTGCTCGAGGTGTATGCCCGTCGTGAAGCACGCGAGGGCTATGTTTTTGAGTCGCAGGATCAGGCCTATGCACTGTTCTGCGCCGCCTTCCCCTTTGAGGAAACCCCGGACCAAGAAGCGACTATTCGCGCTGTCCTTGAAGACATGTACAGTCCTAGAGTCATGGACCGGCTCGTCTGCGGTGATGTCGGTTTTGGTAAAACCGAAGTGGCATTGCGCGCAGCCTTCGTCGCAACCAGCAACCAAAAACAGGTCGCCATATTGGTTCCGACTACGCTATTAGCGCAGCAGCACTACAATACATTTAGTGACCGCTTTGCCGACTGGCCCATAACGGTAGAGGTGGTATCCCGTTTTAAATCTGCCAAACAACTGACCGAGGTCATGCGCAGGGCAACCTCCGGCGGCGTCGATATTTTAATAGGCACGCATAAGTTGCTGCAGAATGATTTTCGCTTCAACGATCTAGGACTTCTCATTATCGATGAGGAGCACCGGTTCGGCGTAAAGCAGAAGGAAGTCATCAAGGCTCTGCGCTCGGAAGTCGACATCCTGACGCTGACCGCAACACCGATTCCGCGAACACTGAACATGGCGCTGGGCGGCATGCGTGATTTGTCTATCATCGCCACTCCGCCAGCCCGGCGGCTGTCTATCAAAACATTTGTGCGCGAACACAATATCGCACTGATCAAGGAAGCGGTGCTGCGTGAAACACTGCGCGGTGGTCAAGTCTACTACCTGCACAACGAGGTAAAAACGATAGAGGAAACCGCACGCAAACTGCGCGAGCTACTGCCGGACATCAATGTTGCTGTCGCTCACGGACAAATGCCCGAAAACCAACTGGAGCAGGTGATGTCGAGTTTTTACCACCGACACCACCATGTACTCCTGTGCACCACAATCATTGAAACGGGCATTGATATCCCCAATGCCAACACCATTATTATTGAACGTGCTGACAAACTTGGCCTCGCACAGTTGCACCAGTTACGCGGTCGGGTTGGACGATCTCACCACCAGGCCTATGCCTACCTTCTCACTCCCCCGCGTTCCGCGATCAGCAAAGATGCAGGTAAGCGACTGGAGGCCATTGAGGCCGCCGGTGACTTAGGATCAGGCTACCTGCTGGCCACTCAGGATCTTGAAATCCGTGGCGCCGGAGAATTGCTTGGCGATGAGCAGAGCGGTCAAATCCATAGCGTCGGCTTCTCCATGTATATGGATATGTTACAAAGAGCCGTTGCATCACTGAAGCGCGGAGAGATACCCAATGTAGATGCACCGCTGGACCAGGGCACAGAGGTAAACCTGCACGCACCAGCGTTGATCCCCGATGACTACTTGCCAGACGTCAACGGACGGCTCATTTTATACAAACGGATCGCTGCCGCTGGCAGTGATTCTGAGTTGCGGAGCTTGCAGGTCGAAATGATTGACCGATTCGGCCTGTTGCCACTGCCCGTGAATAACCTATTTCAGGTATCCCGGTTGCGTCTCAAGGCTCAAGATCTGGGGATCCGTACTATTGAAGCAGGACCTGAGGGTGGTAGTATCGATTTCAAAGTGACAACGCCTGTGGATCCTATGAGCCTAGTCAAGCTGGTCCAATCAGACCCCCGCTCTTTCAAGCTGGCAGGAGCCACGAGGCTGCGTTTCGAGCAACGTTTACCTGACATCGACGAGCGGCAACGGTACCTCGAGCAGCTAATGGACACTTTTATGACAGAACCCAATAAGAGCTCCGATGATGCCTGACCGACTACTTGCGCAATTTGCCCTGCCCCTCGTCTGTGCGGCACTGCTATTCCCGCTGTCCACCGAGGCCAAGACAGATACGTGGTATCAGGTTGAGCTGATAGTATTTAGTCATCCTGCAGGGAACGACGCTGAGCAGTGGGACGCGACACCAGATCTTGCATACCCCAGCGCATCGCGCTTGCTGGCAGATGAAGTCAGCGCGCCAATAGTGACATCTCAGCCCGAGCAAGGGGCACCAACAGCCCCATTGCAACCTGCGGAGCTCACCATCCTCCCCTCTAGCCAACAAGCGCTGCGCAACAAAGCCGCCGCGATACAGCGCAGTAGCCGCTATCAAATACTCTTCCACGAGGCGTGGAATCAGCAGATGACCGATCAGGCCAACGCACTACCCATTGTACTGGATCGATCAGGGGATGGAGGAGCATGGCCTGAGTTGCAAGGAACGATCAAGCTCTACGTCGCTCGCTACCTCTACCTCGAAACTAACCTGTGGCTCAACACCCAGGGCGAACACCTGACCGGCTCTTGGCGTATGCCAGCGCCCCCAATAGGGCCCTCTTCCCTCATTTTCGAGGCGCCGGAGCCAGAGCCAGAGTTGGAGCCAGAGTTGGAGCCAGAGTTGGAGTTGGAGTTGGAGCCAGAGCAGCCCCAGCGTGAGACCATCACCGCAGATCCGGCAATCGATCTTGAGTATCAGCGGGCACCCTCAACCCTCATCACGATCACCGAGAGCGCAGAAACACTTGAGCCAATCTACCCCTTCCGCCATGCCGTTCGGTTGCATCAGACACGCCGCATGCGCAGTGGCGAAGTGCACTACATAGATCATCCCATGCTCGGCGTTATCGTGAAAATAACGCCACTGCCTGATCCGAGGTCGCAGACTAAGCCGCAAGCCAAGTCAGAGTAGCCCAATACATCAATGACGCGAAGAGACTCAACGATTTCGCAGTAGTTGGTTTAGTAGCTGCCTGACAACTGCAGCCTCTCGCAGCAGAATTTCTTGCATCATGGCCAAAGTGAGAGGCAAATTGCCAAGTCCGGCGGCAGGATTCACCACCATGCACACCGAGGCATACGGAAGCCCGAGCTCGCATGCCAGAGCAGCTTCGGGCATGCCTGTCATGCCAACCACATCACATCCATCGCGCGCCATACGCTGCACCTCCGCCGACGTTTCAAGACGTGGCCCCTGAGTGGCGCCATAAACACCTGAGGCTTCATGGGGGATATTGGCAGAATCCGCAGCGGCCAGCAGCTCCATGCGCAACCCTCGCTCATAGGGCTCGGTAAAGTCGATATGCATCAACTTATCCTCTTGTCCCTCGTCGAACGTATGTTCACGCCCCCAGGTGTAATCAATGACCTGATGCGGGATCACTAATCGTCCCGGTCGCATCGATTCTGTAATACCACCCACCGCGTTTATGGCGACCACCGCGCCAACCTCCATGGACTTAAGCGCCCACAGATTGGCACGGTAGTTAATTCGATGGGGTGGAATCGCTCCGGGGCTGCCGTGACGCTGCAGGAAAAACAATGAGTGCTCCCCCAACCGTCCTTCCTGTATAGGCCTGGAGGGTTCTCCATAGGGTGTTTGTACACAGTGCTCCTTAAGCACGTCCAAACCCTCTAGGTCATCGATTCCGGTCCCTCCGATAATGGCAAGCGGCCTCATGCTGTGTGGACCTGCGTTGTGTCTTCCACACACACAGCACAAGGTAGAAATTCGCGATCTGCACTGCTATGGCAAAAATGGGTCAGCATACTCAATATCTCTTCCTCTCTATCTCCGCCGCTAGCGCAGGCGGGGCTGTCTAAATCAAGGTTATCTCGCCCTGGTCGATAAAAATTATACGGCTTTTCAAACGGATAACGTCTATCTGCATCACACAGCGAGCCACTAGCGCACTATGACGACCAGCGCAGTGCATTCAATTGAACCTGATACCCTGTGTGGTGTCGAGGATAACTGAGAGCGCTTCGAAAATCGCATGCCAAATCCACTCTGACGCACAATATAGACGCCCGAGGCGCTATTGTCTTTCCCCGCTAATACTGTATATAATCACAGCACCTGTATAAAACCACATAGGGTGCTTGCAATGGAAAAACTGACGCAACGGCAGCAACAGGTGCTGGATATTGTACGCCATCACATTGAAGACACGGGTTATCCTCCTACCCGAGCCGACATCGCGCGCACACTCGGATTTAAGTCAGCCAACGCAGCTGAAGAGCATCTCAAGGCTCTAGCACGTAAGGGGGCGATTGAAATGATCGCAGGTGCTTCACGTGGCATCCGATTACCCGAGAGCGCAGGCATTCCGATCGTAGGCCGAGTTGCCGCGGGGCATCCTATATTGGCGCAGGAGCATGTAGAAGACTACTGCTCCCTGCCTTCAAATTTCTTCAAACCACATGCAGACTTTTTCCTGACGGTACAGGGAGACAGTATGATTGACGTCGGAATTCTCGACGGAGATCTACTTGCGGTGCATAGCACACCAGTTGCAAAAAATGGCGACATTGTTGTGGCGCGCATAGATGACGAGGTCACTGTCAAACGCCTCCAGCTCACTGACAAAAAGCATCTGCTGCAATTGCTGCCGGAAAACCGTGACTATCAGGCGATGAGTGTAGATCTGCGGGAACAGACCTTCAGTATCGAAGGCCTCAGTGTCGGTGTATTGCGTCGAGGAAATTAACGCTTAGTGCAGTATTCGCGGCGTGTCCTGCGCCGTCTCCAGTTCGTCGTTTCCAGATTCAGAAATGGCCGCAGCCGCTTGAATACCCGCCTGAATCATCACTCTGGCAACCTCAAGACCGTTGTCCATCATGTAGGCACGCGCTTCGTCAGAAAACTGTATTGTCAGTAACGGCTCTGACTCATCATCAGCGCGCTGCACGACAATTTCTCCATCTCCACGATCGACTATTTCAAGCAGTGATGCTGGCATTCAACAAACCTCAATCAGTTAGCGTCCCCTGCTATTCTAACAGCAGCCGAGCAGAACTGCCTCCAAAATTTCTCGTTTGTTAGAGCCCCCTGCGCGCATTCAGGTCTTTTTTGCTGCGCGTTTCGGGCCTGTCGGAGCCGCTTCCTCAAGCCACTTACCCTTCTGATACAGCGCCTTCCAACCCGTTGGCTTGCCGCCGCTCTCAGTCATCACATACTGCTCCTTAGATTTGCGGCTGAACCGTACCTGAGCCGGATTCCCCTTTTTGTCTGCGGTTGGCGCACTGAAAAGGAAGGTGTACTTGGGATCAATTTCAGACTGATGCGCCAGCAACTCAGTCACCAGCGGGGCTCGCGTTTCCCGATTGCGAGGGAATTGGCTGGCGGCCAAAAATAGGCCTGCCGCACCGTCGCGCAAGATGTAGTGGTCCTCGACTTTTTGGCACTCCAGTTCCGGCATCGGTACTGGGTCCATCTTGGGCGGTGCTGCCTCCCCACTGCGCAGCAGCTTGCGTGTATTCTTACACGTTTCCGCCATGCACCCAAAGTACTTGCCAAAGCGACCGCTCTTAAGTTGCATTTGCGAGTCACACTTATCGCAATCCAGAATCGGACCCTCGTAGCCCTTTATTTTGAACTTACCCTCCTCTACCTCAAAACCAGAGCAGTCAGGGTTATTGCCGCACACATGCAACTTGCGACCCTCGTCGATAAGATAGCTGTCCATCGCAGTATTACACAACGAGCACCGGTGCTTGGCACGCAGCAGTCTCGACTCAGCCTCTTCATCAGCATCCTCCATGATCGCTTCATCACCTGCGGTCAGGTTGAGTGTGTTCTTGCAACGCTCTTTAGGTGGCAGCGCATACCCGGAGCAGCCAAGAAATACGCCAGTACTCGCAGTGCGCACCTGCATCAAACGACTGCATGTGCTGCACTCAATATCCGTCATCGTCGGCTCATTGAGCTGCATGCCAACGGGTTCATCCTCCCCCGCTTTCTCCAACAGGCTACTAAATTCAGCGTAGAAACTGTCCAGGAGGGCGTGCCACCCTAGTTTGCCCTGAGCAACTTCGTCGAGCCTCTCTTCCATGGAGGCGGTAAATCCATAGTCCAATAATTCGGTAAAACTAGTTTGCAAACGTTGGGTGACGATATCGCCCATTTTTTCAGCGTAGAAGCGCTTATTGTCCAGTCTCACATAACCCCGATCCTGGATAGTGGAAATAATGGATGCGTAAGTTGAAGGTCGTCCAATACCGCGTTTTTCCATTTCACGCACCAAACTTGCCTCACCATAACGCGAAGAAGGCTTAGTAAAATGCTGAACTGGATCGAGTTTGAGCAGCTTCAGAGTCTGCCCCTCCACGATATCGGGCAACACTGCATCATCCGTTTTACGGCTTGCAGGCACCAACACACGGGTATAACCATCAAATCGAATAATACGACCCTTAACATTCAGCTCATAATTACCTGCGCTGCAGGTGACCAGTGTTGAAGTGTATTCGGCATCACACATTTGTCCGGCAACAAATTGACGCCAGATCAACTCATAGAGTCGCTCAGCATCTCTTTCCATACCGTTTAGGGCAGCCTGCAGTACAGTCACATCCGATGGACGTATTGCTTCATGAGCCTCTTGGGCTCCGTCTTTGGATGAAAAAATCTTTGCTGTTTCAGGCAGGTAAAGCGGCTCAAAGTTCGAGCTTATGTAGCCGCGACAGGCCGCCACTGCTTCAGCACTTAAATTCGTCGAGTCCGTGCGCATATAGGTAATGTAACCCGCCTCATAGAGGCGCTGAGCCATCATCATGGTCTTCTTAACACTGAAACCAAGCCGCGTGCTGGCAGACTGTTGCAGGGTAGAGGTGATGAAAGGCGCTGGCGCTCTGGAGCGAGTAGGCTTGTCCTCTCGCTTGCTTACGATATACGGTAGTTTTTCCAGCTCAGCATTAGCAGCCTGAGCGGTAACTTCATCGCTAGGTCTAAACTCTGCACCGTTGTGCTTGCGTACCTGAAAGCGAACTTCTTCGCCTTTAGTTCCTTCCAGGTCGGCATGAATTTCCCAATATTCGTCTGGCACAAAGGCGCGTATTTCGCGTTCACGCTCTACGATCAAGCGCGCCGCAACGGACTGTACCCGACCGGCGGACAAGCCTCGGGCAACCTTGGACCACAGTAGGGGCGACACCATAAAGCCCACCACTCTGTCTAGGAACCGGCGCGCCTGCTGAGCATTGACACGGTCCATATCCAGAATAGATGGACGCTCGAAGGCTTCAGTAATCGCCTTCTTTGTAATTTCATTGAATACGACACGCTGGTATCTGGACGGGTCTCCCCCTATTGCCTCTTTTAAATGCCACGCTATCGCCTCCCCCTCGCGATCAAGGTCGGTCGCAAGATAAATGGTATCGGCCTTGGCAGCGAGCTTTGTCAGCTCACTGACAACTTTTTCCTTACCAGGAAGTACCTGATAACTTGCCGCCCAGTGATCATCAGGGTCAATACCCATGCGCCGGACAAGTTGTTGCTTCGCATTCTTTTTCTTATAAGCCGCTTTCTGCTTCGGTGCCATCTTCCGCGTGAGGGCAGCCTGCGCAGCCCGCGCTTTGGGGTCAGCCTGATTGATGTTATTGCCGGAAGTCGGCAAATCCCGGATATGGCCAACGCTTGATTTTACGATGAAGTCAGGCCCCAGGTACTTATTAATGGTCTTAGCTTTCGCCGGTGACTCTACGATAACAAGTGATTTACCCATAAACTCCTTACATACACACAAAAATTCAGTCTACGCCAGATGAGAAGACGCGAAAAAGCAGCATATATAAGTCGCTATGTCGCTCGGGTCAAGTGAAAACAACAACTCTCAACGTATTAATTGCTCACACCACCCCTCGAGAACCTGTCTTATTTGCTCCACACCTTCCTCCCCAGATGATTCCGTCCAGTAAATACCGCAACTGAATTGGTCTACGGCGGCCACGCTTATATCTACCGACAGCGCTTGCAGTTGCGCGGGCACGGGCAACCGATTCCCCAAGCTGCGCCACCCCTCCGGGGCATGCACCCAAGTACCAGACTCTATCGGACCAGCTCGCTTGTTTGGGAACCGACGACCATAGTAGATGACCTGCCCGCCTGAAACGGAGGCAGACAATGGGACTCCACCGACATCAGGCAAAGCGCGAAACTCGACAAACATGCCATGCACGGCGGCATACTCGCGCATACCGGCAACTTTTCGCTGTCTCTTGGAGGGAAGAAAATGGCTCAGTGGCGCCAGCGCCAGTGCTACAACAAATATGATAATAAAGTATGTCAACATTCATCCGCCCACTTCAGGTCAACCCCCTGTGATGCCGACTAAAATAAAGCCTGTGCTGGGTTGTTCGACGCGTATTGTATGCTATAACTGAGTCTAGCTTGTCATTCCGGAGCAAAGTCATGTCTCAATACAAGAATATTCTAGTCGCCGTCGACCTCAGTGAGGACACGACGTCAATACTTCAGCGGGGCCGCGCGATTGCTGACCCCGACGGCGCTGAATTACATTTGATTCATGTTATCGAGCCACTCAGCTTTGCCTATGGCGGCGATATTCCTATGGATTTCTCTGGAATACAGGAAGAGATACACCAGCAGGCTAGCCAGCAAATGCTGCGATTGTCTGAAACACACAATGTTGATGCGCAACATCAACATATCGTCCTCGGCAAACCGGAGGTGGAGATACACACCAAGGCGGCAGACCTTGAGACCGACTTGATCGTCGTGGGCAGCCACGGACGTCATGGGCTGGCCTTGTTAATGGGCTCCACCGCAAACGGTGTACTGCACGGCGCCAACTGCGATGTGCTCGCCGTGCGAGTTGGACAAGACAAATAAAGCCCCGCTTGCGCCGATCAGGATGCTAAAAAATCTCGTAGCTCGGGTTGCGAAAAAGGCCAGTCCAACTCCCTTTTATCCGGGTGTTGCAACACCGGTATGCGAACGCCATAGCGCTCAAACAGCGCATCGGAATCGCTGACATCCAGTTCTTCGACGTTAAATCCGCCCATCGTTGATTGTTGCACCTGCAACATATTATGTGCCAGCTCACACAGATGGCAGGCGCTTGTCCCATAAAGCCTGAATACTCTCAAATATGTCTCCTTGGCTCGATGCCCTTACATTTGCGCGAATGCTCTCACACCAATCTCACCAAGAGGAAGTAACGTTAAACCTTGAAATACCATGGTGGCTGGCTGTAAGATTGCTCACTGAGTACAAAAATACATACTCTATACCGTAGTCCCTTCTCAGGATAAAACGAGCCTGATGCAAGATTATACCCTCGGAGAAATACAGTGGCGCTTTTTTCCCAGCCTACCGCGAGAGCACTGGCTATACTTGATCTGCTAATGGCCAATCCGCATCAGGCTTTTGGCCTTACCGAAATGACTCGGCGACTGAATCTTAATAAGGCTACCTGCCACGCTATTCTTACCACTATGGCCAACTACGGCTTTCTGGTTCAGCATCCCAAAACCAAGGCCTATCGGCTCGGGCCATCGATTATCGCAGCCGGAAACGCAGCCTTCTCACAGTTTCCCGTATTGGAATACGCCAGACCAGAGCTGGAGGCACTCCAAAATGATCTCGGAATCGGCTTTGCTGTTACTGGGCGCTCCAAGTTACATCAGGTATTACTTGCCCTTTACGGTCACGCCACGCTATTGATTGATTCATTTCAGCTTGGATTACGGCTACCCAATACAGCGCCGGTGGCCGCGTGCTTCACCGCGTTCTCCGATGCAAAATATCTCGAGGCTTGGCTGACCAGAGCACATGACTCACGCGGCGATTACAACGAGAAACTGGATCAAAAGCTGCGAGTATCACTTATCGCCATCCGCGCCCGTGGCTATGAGGTCACTCTGAAAACAGCCGCTGAAACACAGTTGCGAACAGAGCTGGGGCGTATCCACAACTCCTGGAGCCTCACTGAGCTTGAAGACGCTGCAAACAAGTACCAGCATGACCTCTGCGATGTGCACTATCATCTCGACCGGGTAGACCCGAAGGCACGCTATGAGATCAGCACCATCACTGTGCCTGTTTTTGTTTACACCGGAGTCCCGGTCATGTGTTTTGTCGCCGGATCCTTCGATAAACCCATTACGGGCGCTCAAATTGAAGATATTGCCGCGCGCATTAAAAAATCTGCCGATCGAGTCACCGCCCTCGCCAGCAGTCAGGAAAGCGTGAACTGAGCGTTACAAAGCAGTACTATACTTTGATATTCCGTAACGCCTTGACCACCCATGCCTGACCAATCCCACTACGCTGATAAAAAGTCCTTCTTTGATCGAATGCTAACAATCTATGGGCGCAAGCCTGTGTTGGAAACGCTACAGGATACGTCTTTAGAGTGTCATGCATTGCATCTGGCTGAAAGCAATCGCGAAGCAGGCATCGTCGCAGACATCCGGCAGTGTGCGCAAAAGCTTGGCATACCGATCAAGATACACAGTAGAGAAGCATTAGCGCGTATCTCCAAAAATGGTAAACAAGATCAGGGCGTGGCCCTCGACATCCTGTGTCCTTCTTTCCAGCAACTGACGCATTACCTCAGCGAACCGGCAGAAAAACCGCGGCGACTATTGGCGCTGGATGGCATCAACAATCCACAAAATCTGGGCATGATCATTCGCTCTGCTGCAGCCGGAGAGATCGACGGCATTATTCTTGCGCAAAAAGGGACGGCAGCCCTTGGCCCTCTGGTAATCAAGGCCAGTGCCGGGACGCTCTACCGAGCACCGCTGCTACTGCACCCTGCCTTGCCAGAAGCACTTAAACTTTGTCAGGACAAAGGCTCGCAAGTATGTATGTTGGAAGCGGGGGCATCGATTTCGCTGTTTAATCATCGCGCCGGAGCATTTTGCGTTTATGTGCTGGGGAATGAGACGGACGGCGTAAGCGCTCAGGTTAAGGCACTGGCAGATACACGGCTATCCATTCCAATGCGCAATGGCGTAGAGTCTCTCAATGTGGCGGTGACCGCGAGCCTGATCGCCTACGGACCTCACTTAGAAAGGTAAGCCATCCCCTCTTCTAGACCTTTGAGAGTAAGCGGATACATCTTTCCCTCCAAAAGCTGGTGAGTGATGGCCACAGACTGGGTAAACTGCCAGTCCTCTTCAGGGGTAGGGTTAATCCAGATGATTTTGTCGTAGACATCCTGCAGCCGACGCATCCAAACTTCGCCTGACTCCTCGTTCCAATGCTCTACCGAACCGCCGGGCTGTACTATTTCATAGGGCGACATAGAAGCGTCCCCCACGAATATAACTTTATAGTCGCGGCTGTACTTATGTAAAATATCCAGCATCTGTGTGCGCTCATTATGACGCCGAATATTGTTGCCCCATACGCTCTCATAAACAAAATTATGAAAGTAAAAATTCTCCATATGCTTGAACTCGGTACGCGCGGCTGAGAATAACTCTTCACAGACTTTTACATGCGGATCCATCGAGCCGCCGACATCAAAGAACAGCAGAACCTTTACTGCATTGTGGCGCTCGGGAACCATCTTAATATCAAGCATCCCCGCATTGCGCGCGGTGGAACTGATGGTGTCATCGAGGTCTAGCTCATCCGCCGCACCTGTGCGGGCAAACTTCCGCAAACGTCGCATCGCCACTTTGATGTTACGCGTTCCGAGCTGAACATTGTCATCAAGGTTCTTAAAATCACGCTTATCCCAAACCTTAACCGCCTTTTTGTTGCCACCATTGGGGCCAACCCGGATGCCCTCAGGATGATAGCCTTCCTGACCGAAGGGCGATGTACCTCCGGTTCCCACCCACTTGTTGCCGCCTTGGTGCCGCTCTTTCTGCTCTTCTAAGCGATTCTTGAATTCCTCAATTAGCTTTTCTAACCCGCCTAACGACTCAATTTTTTCCTTTTCTTCGTCAGTCAGATTTTTCATGAACTCAGAGCGCAGCCAATCGTCAGGAATCAAAGCTTCAACAATATCATCAAGTCCCTCCAGCTCCTTGAAGTGCGCCCCGAACGCGCGATCAAAACGGTCGAAGTATTTCTCGTCCTTGACCATGCAGGTCCGACTGAAATAATAGAAGTCATCCATATCACTGAAGGCGACATGTCGCTTGAGACCTTCCATAAGGTCAAGCAACTCCCGTGTCGTAACAGGGATTCCCGCTTCTTTGAGGCCGTGAAAGAAATTGATCAGCATGTAAGCTCCAACGTGGCGCTGCTGCGCGCGCTCTAGCGAGTCTCTCTGCGATGCATGAATGCCAAACGCTCAAGCAGGTGGACATCCTGCTCATTCTTCAACAGAGCACCGTACAGTGGAGGAATAGCCTTGCTGTGATCCCTATTCTTGAGAATCTCATCTGGAATATCGTCTGCCATTAACAGCTTCAGCCAGTCAATCAGTTCCGAGGTCGATGGCTTTTTCTTAAGACCGGGAATAGAGCGCACATCGAAGAACACTTCCATTGCTTCCTGCACCAGGTCTGCGGCGATATTGGGGTAGTGAACGTCTACGATTTCGCGCATGGTGTCGCGATCTGGAAAATTGATGAAGTGGAAAAAGCACCGCCGTAAAAAAGCATCCGGAAGTTCTTTTTCATTGTTACTCGTTATGATGATAATGGGGCGGTGCTTGGTTTTGATCGTCTCTCCGGTTTCATAGACAAAGAATTCCATGCGATCCAGTTCTACCAAAAGATCATTGGGAAACTCGATGTCGGCTTTGTCTACCTCATCAATCAGCAATACTACCTGCTCGTCAGCGTCGAAGGCCTCCCACAACTTTCCGCGCCTGATGTAGTTTGCAATATCTTGAACCTTTGCATCGCCAAGTTGCGAATCTCTGAGGCGCGAAACCGCATCGTATTCATACAGACCTTGCTGCGCTTTTGTCGTCGACTTAATATGCCACTGAATCAATCGCTTACCGAGGCCTAGAGCCACTTCTTCGGCCAACATTGTCTTACCTGTACCGGGCTCGCCCTTAATAAGTAGCGGGCGCTCCAGTGTCACGGCAGCGTTAACGGCCATGCGCAAATCATCTGTGGCGACATACCGCTCAGTTCCTTCAAATTTCATATTTTGTATCACTCTTTAGCATATCGAAAGTCCGACAGGGTACAGATTGAGGGCCGGTATATCAATACAGGAGCCGCCCGCTATCATCCTAAATCGCCATTTTGGAGGCTGATGCGAGCATTCTACTCATGCTCTGTGCCCAGACCGATTGGCTTGGCGACTCCAATCTTTACTTCTTGTGCCTACGAAATAATGTCATACGAAGTAACAGGGCCAATACGATAGCGGCGCCCGCCATAAAGATCAGTGGGCGCAGAGCGTCATTGGCTCCTTCAACCCCTGTCGTCATGATCTCAAAAACTGCCACAATCAAAGCCGGCGCCATAGTGTCCGCTGCCACCTTGGGATACGCCGGGGTAAGCAATAGCGCGGCCATCAACAGCACCACCAGAGCGACCCAGCTAGATGGCCAGTGCCGGCTCAGCCACCACGCAAGATACATCAGCAAAACACTGGCGGATCCAACATAGATATAGATTGCCGTGAGGTAGGAACTCTCGTCTAGCATGCCTTATCTCCTATTCAACCCAGTGCACAATATGCTCATCGTATCCGTCGGGATGAACATATTCATCCGAAATAGCACGGCCCCGTATCGATACGCCCGCTACGTGCACAGAGTCACGGTTACCGCTCACGAGGGGATGCCACTCCGGCAGCGGCAAATCTTGTGCGCGCAGACGATAGGCGCAAGTACTGGGAAGCCAATTTAGCGCATCCAAATTCGCAGGACGCAAATCAATACAATTTGACACAAGTATTGAACGGTTTTCATAGTCCGTACATTGGCAGGTGTTCTCTTGGAGATACCGGCATCGGACTTTGGTGTACGCAATGTCTCCACTGTCTTCATCCTCCAACTTGTGCAGGCAGCACTTGGCACAACCATCACACAACGCTTCCCACTGCACAGTGCTGAGTTCGTCCAGTGATTTTTCATGCCACCAGTCAGACACGCCCATTGTCCCGCGCGAATAACTCTGCCGCCGTGGGAGGCATCTGTAGATAGAACCCCTGCGCCTTAATGTCGGCAAGGACCACAGCGACATTTGCCCTAGCAAGTACTTTTTCAGGAGTGAGAAGCAAAACCATGACGGGCGTTGCCTCGCCAAACTGAGCCATCAGTGCGTCTGGTATGTCTTGTAATCCACGAGACTTGTCGACATACAGATACATTTCCTGTTTTCGCGAACTCCTAAATACCTGACACACTAATCTCATCCTGAGAGCCTCGCTAAAGACTGCCTCAATACGACAAAAATTGCCTTTTTACGCCACCCTAGCCAGTGGGCAGGTAATTCGAAAACGTCGCCTTGAGCCTCACGCAACAACAGTTCATAGTCTTTGCTGTAAACAAGCACCTCAGGGGCGACGGCCAATGTAACGGCGATTTCACGCACCTCGGCTTTGAGCTTCTTTACCTGATCTCGCTGAGCTGCATCCAGTGGAGGCGGCAATTTCTCAGGTAAGTCGAGGTCGGGAACCTCCCGATGCGTTGTCAGAAGGTCCAACAACTCCTCTCCATGGCGACGCACAACAGGCGACGGCAGACCGATATCATCCCTGAGCGCATTCACTGTGAGAGGATCTTCCACAGCTAGCTTTAAACAGGCCTGATCATCAATAATCCATGATCGGGGTTTATTTCTGCTTCTGGCGGTTTCTTCGCGCCATCGACAAACCGCAATCAAGGCTCCAAGCTGCCTCGAATTTAATTTCCAGGCAGTCTTAATACGCGTATGAAGTTTGTACACATCTGTGCCCAACACACTGATTGCATCACTACCATCTGCCAGAACCCAGTGCAGCTTCTCCTGTCGTACACACTGCTCGTTAAGCTCACGCCACACCAGCAGCAGCCACGTAACGTCCAGCCCAGCATAATCGCACTGGGACTCAGTGAGCGGCCGCTGCAACCAATCAGAGCGCGTCTCACCTTTAGGTATATCCACGGCACAGATATCCTGGACGAGTGCGCGATAACCCAAACCAAATCCTCGATCCAATAACGCGGCTGCACGCTGCGTATCAAATAAGGGCTGTGGCAACACACCGAGCCAACGTTGAAACACTTCGAGATCTTCACTCGCAGAATGAAGAACCTTGAGCACGTCGGGGTTAATCAGTAGTGCCGCCAAAGGCTCGGTGCTGTCTATCTTTAGAGGGTCGATCAACCACGCCATGTCACTGACTGAATCGCCAGTGACAAAACACAATTGCACCAGAGCGACTTCGGGATAAAAGGTGTTACGTCGCATAAATTCAGTATCAACGATCACCACATCGCAACTTGACTCCTGCTCTATCAAAAGTCGAAGAGCTTCACTTGACTCAATGAGTTGCCATTGCATATTTCAGTCCACCAGCCGCCGCCCCGAGAGGGCGTGCGCCAAAGTCGAGCCATCAACGTATTCCAATTCACCTCCCAGCGGCACTCCATGAGCGATGCGTGAAACCCCAACGCCCAACGACTGCAACATGTCAGCGACGTAGTAGGCGGTGGCCTCCCCTTCTACCGTTGGATTGGTCGCCAGAATAACCTCCCCAACACCTTCGTCAATGACGCGCTGTTGTAAATCTTCTAGACCGATCTCTGCTGGACCAACACCATCTATAGGCGATAAATGGCCCATCAGAACAAAGTATAGGCCACGAAAACTGCCACTTTGCTCTATAGCCAATACGTCGGCAGGAGTCTCCACAACGCATACCATGCTGGCATCACGTTTTGGGTCGGAACACAGTTCACAAATTTCAAGCTCGGTGAAGTTACGGCATAGACTGCAGTGACCAATCTTCTCAACGGCGTCACGCAATGCCGTGGCCAATGCCAGCGCACCCTCGCGATCTCGTTCTAATAGATGCAGCGTCATGCGCTGAGCAGACTTGGGGCCGACGCTAGGAAGACAGCGCAAGGCATCCATCAGAGCTTGCAGAGACGGGCTAAATTTCATTGTGCTGACTGCAAACTGTCAAAACGGCATCTTGAAGCCTGCGGGAAGGTTCAATCCCGAGGCCAGACCTGACATTGCGTCTCGATTACGCGCTTCCACTTTGCGTACCGCGTCGTTGACGGCGGCGGCCAGTAAATCTTCCAACACTTCCTTATCCTCCAAGAATACCGAATCGTCGATAGATACGCGTTTGATATCATGTCTCCCGGTCATCACCACACAGACGAGACCTGCCCCAGCTTCGCCCTGTACTTCGGCCGCTGCCAATCCGTCCTGTGCTTTTTTCAGCTCGGCCTGCATGTTCTGCGCCTGCTGCATGAGCTCCGAAATATCACCCTTCATCTGTCGTCCTCATAATCTTCTCAAATATCTGTGGGATGGATGGACGAGTGGTCCAGTTCACCATCGAACCGATTGATCAACGCCTGCAACTGCGCATCGCCCTCGATAGATACAATCGCCTCTGCCTGCCTCCGCTCGGCTAGCCGCGTAGCTCGCATTGCAGGAGTCTCTCCACGCAATGCACCAGGGGCCACAGACACGGAGACGGGATGCCCAAAATAATTTCCCAGTGCCAGCTTCAACTTATCGCTGTGACCCGCGTTAAACAGAGCCGCATGGGCCTCATCCAAACCAAACTGCAGCGCATCTCCCGTTCGGGCATGCAGCTCACAATGCGAGGCAATGTTATACACAATGCCCGCCAAGCCGAGCAGCTCGAGCAACTCAAACCAATTTTCAAAAGAAAGCGATTCCAGCATAAACCGGTCTGCAGCCCCCCTCTGCGCGACGACATCGGGAAGCGTTTCGACGACATCTGACTGAGCACTGGCCTTCTCATCATTCCCGGAGAAATCAACCGGTACCTCAGGGGACTTTTTTACGGGAACGTCGCCCTCCCCGGCGACGATCTGCGGTGGCATCACACTCTGTAAATCTTCAGGCCGCAAATTCTCATCGATAACCGCGGCCGGGCGAAAAGCCAACATGCGTAACAGGATCATTTCGAAACCCCTACGCGAATCCGGAGACAACGCGATATCACGCTTCCCATTGAGCGCCATCTGGTAAAACAGCTGCGCGTCTTCAGCGCTGATCGCGCGAGCAATCTGTGTGACTCTTTCGGCATTTCCCCAGCTATTGTCAATCGCGTCTGGGACAATCTGGGCCGTGGCCACCTGATGGATCAAGGATAGAAGCTCATCCAGACTGCCTTCGAAGTCTGGAGCATACTCCGACATTCGCTGCACAATACCGAGCACTTTCGCCGGCTCCCCCTCACTGATCGCCTCCAGCAACTCGAATACGTATCCCAGATCCACGCTACCGAGCATGCTGCGCACATCCTCTTCTCCCACCTTACCAGAACCGAACGCGATCGCCTGGTCCGTAAGACTAAGTGCATCGCGCATACTGCCTGCGGCGGCACGGCCCAGCAGCCACAGGGCTGCCTCCTCATGGGCGACCATTTCCTGTTCCAAAACCATGCCCAAATGCCCAACGATCTGCTGCGGAGGCATATTCTTGAGGTTAAACTGCAGACAACGCGACAGCACCGTGGCCGGCAGTTTCTGAGGATCCGTGGTGGCCAGCAAGAATTTCACATGCGGCGGCGGTTCTTCCAGTGTTTTGAGCAACGCATTGAAACTGTGGTTGGACAACATATGGACTTCATCGATCAGGTAGATTTTATAGCGCGAGCGAGTGGGGGCGTACTGGACATTATCCAACAGTTCGCGCGTATCCTCTACCTTGGTACGCGAAGCAGCATCAACCTCCAACAAGTCTACGCTGCGGCCTTCAGCAATCTCCAAGCATGAGGAGCAGCTCCCGCATGGGACAGACCTGACGCCAGTCTCGCAGTTAAGACACTTGGCAAGGATACGTGCGATGGTGGTTTTGCCAACCCCTCGGGTACCCGTAAAGAGATAGGCATGATGCAGTCGATCATGATCTAGCGCATTGATCAGCGCCTGCAGGACATGCTCCTGACCCACCATCTCTCGGAAGCTCTTCGGCCGCCACTTGCGCGCTAATACCTGATACGACATTCCTAGAATGACCTTATCTACTTGAAAAGAATAGAGGATACACCAGCACAGGGATGACAGAAACAGACAGTGCCTAAACAAGTTGTGATTAGCGTCGTCCCATACACCCAAATGACGCGTTACCTGAGGTTGCTGAGCTCGTGGCCCGTTGGGGGTATCGCAGACATAAGTTGAACAAAAAACGATCAATACTGACAAAAACCGACATTGGGCCTCACGTCAGGTCCTCTTAACAGACAGATCGCGTGCTTTTATA
>TARA_B110000503_G_scaffold105513_1_pt1 | contig 47321 bp, 43 predicted proteins | sample TARA_B110000503 | Tara Oceans TARA_B110000503 (sample SAMEA4397472) | marine metagenome | biome: Polar Biome; feature: [SRF] surface water layer (ENVO:00010504); material: water (ENVO:00002006), including particulate matter (ENVO:01000060) such as... | depth 5 m | reverse complement strand
AGGGCCTCAGCCGCTGGCTGTTTACGACCAACCACAAAGATATCGGTACTATGTACCTGTGGTTCTCGTTTGGCATGTTTATTCTGGGTGGCACCTTTGCCATGATCATTCGTGCCGAGCTATTTCAGCCCGGCCTGCAGTTGGTTGAGCCCGAATTTTTTAACCAAATGACAACTCTTCATGGGCTGGTCATGGTGTTTGGGGCGATCATGCCCTCATTTGTCGGCTTGGCTAACTGGATGATTCCGATGATGATCGGCGCTCCCGACATGGCACTGCCGCGGATGAACAACTGGAGCTTCTGGATCTTGCCGCCCACGTTCCTGCTGCTGGTGGGCACGCTGTTTATGGAAGGTGGCGCACCGCAGGCGGGCTGGACGTTCTATGCGCCGCTGTCTACCACCTATGCGGGTCCATCGGTGACCTATTTCATCTTTTGTATCCACGTGCTGGGTCTGTCTTCAATCATGGGCTCGATTAATATCATTGCCACAGTGATGAATATGCGGGCACCGGGCATGACCTATATGAAAATGCCACTGTTCGTGTGGACGTGGTTGATTACAGCATTCCTGCTGGTGGCAGTGATGCCAGTGCTGGCGGGTGCAGTGACAATGATGTTGATGGACGTGCACTTTGGCACCAGCTTCTTCTCTGCCGCTGGCGGCGGTGATCCGGTCTTGTTCCAGCACGTGTTCTGGTTCTTCGGTCACCCCGAGGTGTACATTATCATTTTGCCGGCTTTTGGTGTGGTCTCGCAGATCATTCCTACATTTTCGCGCAAGCCACTGTTTGGCTATGACTCCATGGTTTACGCCACAGCGTCTATCGCCTTTCTCTCTTTCATCGTGTGGGCGCACCACATGTACACCGTAGGTATGCCTGTCACTGGTGAGCTTTTCTTTATGTACGCCACTATGCTGATCGCGGTGCCGACCGGCGTGAAAGTGTTTAACTGGGTTTCTACGATGTGGCGCGGCTCGCTCACTTTCGAGACGCCCATGCTGTTCGCTATCGGCTTCCTCATCCTGTTTACGATTGGCGGATTTACCGGCTTGATGCTGTCGATTGCCCCCGCCGATTTCCAGTACCACGATTCCTACTTCGTGGTCGCGCACTTCCATTATGTGATGGTAGCGGGCGCGGTATTCAGTATGACGGCGGCGGTCTATTACTGGTTGCCCAAGTGGTGTGGTCGCATGTATAACGAGACCATGGGTAAAACGCACTTCTGGATCTCGTTTATCGGTTTTAACCTGGCCTTCTTCCCGCAGCACTTCGTGGGCCTGGCGGGTATGCCGCGTCGTATTCCCGACTACGCCCTGCAGTTTGCGGATTTCAACATGATGTCCAGCATTGGTGCCTTCATTTACGGTGCTTCGCAGATCTTGTGGCTGTACAACATAATCGCGACTATTGTTTCAGGTGAAAAGACCAGTGATGAGAAAGTTTGGGAGGGCGCGGAAGGTCTGGAATGGACAGTACCCACACCAGCCCCCTACCACACATTTGAAACGCCGCCGCTGATTAAGTAATAGGAGGATATGTGTTTAAATTGAGTGATAACCCTACCGTCAATACCGTGATCAATTTGGCCACGGTGGCGGTTTTGATGTTTGCATTTGTTTTCGTGGTAATGGTGCCGCTCTACAACGTGCTTTGTGATGTACTCGGCATCAACGGCAAACCCAGTGGGCAGCGTTATACTGCAGTAGCGGCACAGGTTGATGAAAGCCGCACGGTGACGGTTCAGTTTATTGCCAGCAATAACGAGGGTATGCCCTGGGAGTTTGCGCCTGGCGAGACGATGATGAAAGTCCATCCTGGCGCGGTAAGTAGCACGGTGTTTCACGCGCGTAACCCGATGCCGGATGCCATGGTGGCACAGGCGATACCCAGCATCTCACCCTCCAGGGCGGCACAGTATTTTCACAAGACAGAGTGCTTCTGCTTTAATCAGCAGCCACTGGATGGCGAAACCTCGGCGGAATTGCCTCTGCAGTTTATTGTCGACCAGGATTTGCCTAGTGATATCGGGACGATCACGCTGTCTTACACAATGTTTGATGTGACAAATATGGCGAGCGCGGCAATCGTTGCTCGCTAAAGCGCAGGTCGGGGACCGGCGCCCTATACACGGAGAAATAACATGGCAAGTCCAACGTCTACAGAGTACGAAAAGTATTACGTACCGGAGAAGAGTAGGTTGGCTATCTGTGCCACCATCGGCCTACTTCTGAGTATCTTTGGTGCAGCCGGTATCATGAACGATATGACGTTTGGCGATCCGGATGAGGCGACCAGTTCCTGGACCATTTTCCTCTTCGGTATGTTCTTTTTTATGGCCACATTGTTTGGCTGGTTTCGGACTGCGATCCGGGAAAACATAGCCGGTATGAACAGTGCGCAGATGAAAAGATCTTACGTGCTAGGGATGTTCTGGTTTATTTTTTCTGAAGTGATGTTTTTCTTTGCATTTTTTGGCGTACTTTACTACGTGCGTAACCTGGCCGGACCCTGGCTGGCAGGCGAAGGCGAGGGCGGGCGTATGAACGGTCTGCTTTGGCCGGGTTTTGAGTATGTTTGGCCGATGATGCAGACGCCGCAGGAAGCAGTGGGTGGTGCGGCCGCACAAATTATCGCCAACAACGGCTCTTTCGTAAGTCCGAATACCAGCCTGTCCTTTGCGGATGCCCACGTCTGGTGGCATTGGTTGCCGATGTGGAACACGATGGTGCTGTTGTTATCCAGCTTTACCTGCCACGTTGCGCACATGGCCATTCTCGCTGGCGACCAAAAGAAGTTTAATTTGTGGCTGGGCATCACAGTGGCTTTGGGGATAATCTTCCTGTGCCTGCAATACATGGAATATCACGAGGCCTATGTCGAATTCGGACTGACCCTGAACGCGGGTATTTACGGCTCAACCTTTTTCATGTTGACCGGATTCCACGGATTCCACGTATTTATGGGTATGACGATGTTGCTGATCCAGTTACTGCGTTCGGTGATAGGCAAGCAGTTTACTGCTACAGATCACTTCGGCTTTGAAGCTTCGAGCTGGTACTGGCACTTTGTAGACGTGGTGTGGGTATTCCTATTTCTGTTCGTCTACGTACTCTAGGGACTTTCGGGCGGTAATTCCTGGGTTGTCTGGCGCGCGGGGCCGGCATCCCAGGGGTTTTGGTGTCCCAGCTGGCCGGTCGCCACGCCGTAGGCGATGAGGGCCATGAGTGCGGTGGCGATACCCAGGCGGACACCTAGCGAGTGGAGTGTGCCTCGCTTTTCCGCGTTACCCTGATCCTGCATAAGATAGTAGAATCCACTTCCCAGGCTGGCCACTAAGGCTAGCATCATTACGATAATTGCAGCTTTTAACAATGGATCTCTCCTTTAACAGTCCGGTGCAGTATAAACCAGCAGCAATACTTTGGGCCGGAGGAAAATGATGTTCGCGTCAAAATCGGGATTTTATTTTGATTTCGAGTGGCGCATAGCGCTATTCACTGCACTTTTGGTGCCCTTGATGGTAAGCCTGGGGTTTTGGCAACTGCAGCGTGCTGACGAAAAAAGTGCAATGGCGACAGCCTTCGATGCGCGGCAACAACAGCCCCCTGCCCCGCTGTCTTCACAGTGGGACAAACTCGCTGAGGAACTCGCGTTTACGCCAGTGCGAGTGAACGGTCGTTTTGTGCCGGACGTCTATTTTTTGCTGGATAACCAAATGCGTGAACGGCAGGTCGGATACGAGGTGCTCGATGTCATGCAGCTCTCGGGCGGCGGTAGTGTGCTGGTAAATCGAGGCTGGATTGCGGGCGGTGGAGACAGACAATCGCTGCCTGTAGTGCCGCCTATCGACGGTTCGGTGGAGATCACCGGGCACATTTATGTTGCCCCTGGCTCTCCCTTCATGCTGGCAGACCAACAGTTCGACAATAGCTGGCCAAAACGGATACAGGCAGTGGAGATGGATAAATTCGCACCGGTGCTATCCGCACGACACGAGGGCAGGTTGTTCCCCTACCCGATCCGCATCGACGCCGACCAGCCTGGTGCTTTAGTGACAGATTGGCAGATTGTGAATATGAGCCCGATAAAACATCGGGCCTATGCGGTGCAGTGGTTTGCGATGGCAGCGGTACTTTTAATGTATTACCTGATACGTAGTAGCAACGTGTGGCAGTGGCTGACGGGGTCAGGGAAAACAGAGGATTAAATGACAGACTCTAACCCAACTACCCGCAACCGTATGGTGTTGCTATTGATTGGCGGCATTCCGCTGACCGTGATATTGGCAGCCAGCTGGCTGTGGTTTTTCGTAGCGAAAGGTGACCTCGACCTGGTGGACATGCTCGGCACTGCTAATCGGGGTGCGCTGGTCCAGCCTCCGCGGCAACTGGACGAATACGCCCTGCTCGATGAGACCGGCGCGACCGTAACAGTTTCAGCATTGGAGCCGCGGTGGACGATGCTGGTTCCTTCAGCCGGCGGCGACTGTGCTGAGTCCTGCGAAAAGACACTCTACCTGACACGCCAGATTCATATGGCTATGGGAAAGGAGTTCAACCGCCTGCGCCGTGTGTATATCAGCGATTACACCGCGCAAAACACACAGCTGGCGGTGGAGAAGCTCAGCGATGGTCACCCCATCTCTGCCGCGGGTGAATTTGCCAGGTATCTTTCTACTGAGCATCAGGGCTTGCAGACCTTGGCGTTATCGGACGCCAGTTACGCTGCGCTGTTCCCGGAGTATGCCACTGACGCAAACACATGGTATCTGATGGACCCTGCGGGCTGGATTATGATGTCATATAATGAGGAGGTGCCGTATAAAGATGTTATTGCTGACCTCAAATTCCTGCTAAAAAACTCCGGTGGCTAAAGGCTCATGACCGATCCAACGCAGACAGGCACGGCCACGTGGCGCGACTACAAGGAGTTGACCAAACCCAACGTGGTCTTGCTGATGATCCTCACTTCGGCGATTGGTATGTTTATGGCAGTGCCCGGTATGGTGCCCTGGCATGTTCTGGTGCTGGGCAACCTCGGTATCGCCCTGTGTGCTGGCTCAGCCGCAGCGGTCAACCATCTGGTAGATCAGCACGTGGATGAAAAAATGTCCCGTACGCACAATCGCCCGATCGCACAGGGTCGGGTGAGCAATACGCAAGCTACGCTGTTCGCTGCTGTGCTGGGTAGTGTGGGGATGACGATCCTTTTTGTATGGATTAATGCAATCACGGCGTGGCTGACGCTTGCATCTCTGGTGGGCTATGCCTTTGTGTACACCATGTTTCTCAAGCGCGCCACACCGCAGAACATTGTGATAGGCGGCCTTGCGGGCGCTGCGCCCCCGCTACTCGGCTGGACGGCTGTTACTGGCGAAGTAAACGGTCACGCGTTGTTGTTGGTGCTGATTATTTTTGCATGGACGCCGCCCCATTTCTGGGCGCTGGCGATTCATCGCCGCGAGGAATACGCGGCAGTCGAAATACCCATGCTGCCGGTGACACACGGTGTGGCGTTCACCAAGTTGCATATCCTGCTTTACACCATCCTGATGTTTCTCATCACTCTGCTGCCCTTTGTGACGCGTATGAGTGGGATACTTTACCTACTCGGGGCGGTAGTATTGGGCGGTGGTTTTCTGTACTGGGCGATTGAGCTGATGCGCGGCAAAAATCCTAACGCCCCTATGGAGACATTCAGGTATTCCATTATCTATCTGATGTCTTTATTTGTGATTATGTTGGTCGATCATTACATCTTCCCGGTGAGCACATTATGAGCCAGTCTCGCAATATCAAACTGACGGTCGCTGGAGTGCTGCTAGTGATCGCCGTTATTGTCGGTGGATTTGTGCACCGCGTCTCGCTGCCCCGAATCATGACCGACTCGGAAATGAAGATAAATGGCCTGTACATGTTTGAGACGCCGCGCGACATCGGCGATTTTTCTCTGATCGACCACCATGGCGAAGTCTTCGATCCAGCGCGGCTCGAGGGTCATTGGACTCTGGTGTTTTTTGGTTTCACCTACTGTCCGGATATATGCCCCACCACCATGAGTTTTCTCAATCAGTTTGTGACCAGCCTGGAGGGTACCGAAGCAGCGGGTACACAGGTGGTGATGGTATCCGTAGACCCGGCGCGGGATACCGTGGAGCAACTGGCCACTTATGTCCCATTTTTCAACCCTGAGTTTACCGGTGTCACCGGTGAGTTCCTAGACATTCATCGCGTTGCCACTGCGCTGAATACGCCCTTTCGCAAGGTTGTTGGAGAGGGAGATGACTATCAGGTGGATCATAGTTCTAATGTAGTACTCATAAACCCGAGAGGGGACTATCAGGGATTCTTTAAAGCGCCGCTGGATCTAGCGAAAATGAAAGTCACCTATCGTTCCGCCAGGTATCTTTGGGAACATTGATATTTCATCAGCCCAGAATGTACGAGTCCTTACTAACATAATACGGATAGGTCGTTCTCTCTCCAGGATGACCAAACATCAAAGCGAGTTCTATTATGGCTTCCGATCTTCCACCTCTTGTCCTCGTCGATGGCTCATCCTACGTTTACCGTGCGTATCACGCGCTTCCCATGCTGACAACTTCCGGCGGCGAGAATACCGGCGCTGTGCGCGGCGTGATCAGTATGCTGCGGCGTCTGCTGGTGGATTATCCCAACAGCCCCATCGTCGTGGTGTTCGATGCCAAGGGTAAGACCTTCCGTGACGAAATTTTTGAACAGTACAAAGCGCATCGCCCCCCTATGCCGGATGAATTGCGTGAACAGATCGAGCCTATTCACGCCATCGTGAAAGCCATGGGGTTGCCTTTTATCTGCGAACCCGGTGTGGAGGCGGACGATGTCATAGGTACGCTGTCCCGACAGGCCAGCGAACAGGGCAGGCATGTGGTGATTTCCACCGGCGACAAGGACATGGCGCAGTTGGTGAACCCCTATACCACACTGGTTAATACCATGACCGAAACCGTAATGGACGAGGCGGGTGTTGCGGAAAAGTTTGGTGTGCCGCCAGCGTTGATCATCGATTTTCTCGCTCTGATGGGCGACAAGGTTGACAATATTCCAGGCGTGCCCGGTGTCGGCGAGAAAACAGCGCTGGGTCTGATCCAGGGTCTGGGTAGTCTCGACGACATCTACGCCAATCTCGACAAGGTGGCGACGTTATCCTTTCGGGGCGCCAAGACTATGGCGGCGAAACTGGAGCTGGAAAAGGACAACGCCTACCTGTCATATCTGTTGGCCACCATCAAAACCGATGTGCCACTGGCGCTGGGGCCCGAGCAGTTGCAAAACGCACCACCCGGGCGAGAGATGTTGGTCGATTGGTTTACCCGCCTGGAATTTCGCTCCTGGCTGGATGAGCTGCTGGATGACGCCGAGGCGCCGCTTGAGCTGGCCGCAAAGACGCTGGTGAACTACGACGTCATCACGGAACAGGCCGCGTTTGACGCCTGGCTGGAGACTCTCAAGGCCTCTCCCCTATTCGCTTTTGACACCGAAACCACCAGTCTTAACTATATGGATGCGCGTATCGTCGGCGTGTCCTTTGCGGTGGAACCGGGCGTGGCGGCCTACGTGCCGCTGGCACACGACTATATGGGCGCGCCGGAACAGCTTTCGCGCGAAGCCGTGCTGGCAGCACTGAAACCGCTGCTGGAAGATGAGAGCCTTGCCAAGGTTGGGCAGAACCTCAAGTATGACGCCAGCGTACTGGCCAATCACGACATCACACTGCGTGGTATTCGTTTTGACACCATGCTTGAGTCCTATGTGCTGGACTCCACCGCTACGCGCCACGATATGGACAGTCTTGCGTTGAAATACCTCGGACAGAAGACCATCCATTTTGAAGATGTGGCAGGCAAGGGCGCAAAACAGCTAACCTTTAACCAGGTCAAGCTGGAGGAGGCGGGCCCCTATGCCGCGGAGGATGCAGACATCACGCTGCGCTTGCACCAAACGCTGTGGCCCAGAGTGGAGGAACACCAAGGCCTGCGCGACGTGCTGATGAACATCGAGGTGCCCCTGGTGCCGGTGTTATCGCGTATTGAGCGCCAGGGTGCACTGATCTCTCGGGAGCTGCTGGTGCAGCAGAGCGGTGAGCTGGGGAAACGCCTGTTGGAACTAGAGGGTGACGCGCATGAGCTGGCTGGTCAGCCGTTCAATTTGAGCTCCCCCAAGCAACTGGGAGATATTCTGTTCGAAAAACTGCAGCTGCCGATTATTAAAAAGACGCCTAAAGGGGCTCCCTCGACAGCCGAGGACGTGCTGGCTGAGCTGGCATTGGACTATCCCTTGCCCCAGCTATTACTGGAATACCGTAGTCTTAGCAAACTCAAGTCGACCTACACCGATAAACTACCGGAGATGATCAACGCTGCGACAGGCAGGGTTCACACGTCCTATCATCAGGCCGTAGCCGCTACTGGCAGACTCTCCTCAACCGACCCCAATTTGCAGAACATTCCCATCCGAACAAAGGAGGGTCGCCGTATTCGCCAGGCCTTTATCGCGCCCCAGGACTACAAGATCGTTGCGGCTGACTACTCACAGATCGAGCTGCGTATCATGGCCCACTTATCGAAAGACGCCGGCTTGCTCAAGGCGTTCACTGAAGGTCTGGATGTGCACTCCGCCACGGCCGCGGAGGTGTTTGAAGTTCCGTTGGAGTCGGTGTCTGGCGAGCAGCGGCGCAAGGCTAAAGCGATCAATTTTGGCCTGATCTATGGTATGTCGGCATTTGGATTGGCGAAGCAATTGCATTTGGGTAGACAGGAGGCCCAGCAGTACATCGATCGCTATTTTGAGCGCTATCCGGGTGTCGCCGAGTACATGGACCGTACCCGTGCCGTAGCCAAGGAACAGGGCTTCGTAGAGACCCTGTTTGGGCGACGCCTATACCTTCCGAATATTAATGCGCGCAATAAGATGCACGCACAGGCGGCCGAGCGCACCGCTATCAATGCACCGATGCAGGGTACGGCGGCAGATATTATCAAGCGTGCCATGCTGGCGGTGGATGACTGGCTGCAGCTGGGTGACACCGATGCCCGCATGATTATGCAGGTGCACGATGAACTGGTGTTTGAGGTGGCTACGGCCGACGTTGATCCGGTCCGAGAGCGGATCTGTTTGCTGATGTCAGAGGCAGCTGAACTGTCCGTGCCGCTGCTGGTGGAGGCGGGAGTTGGCAACAATTGGGATGAGGCGCATTAGTTTGCCCTGATCGATTAAAGCCGTTGACGAAATTTCCAAATATCTCGGGATTATTGCTAGGGTAGTCAGTCTCAATATCAGTAGTGCAAGCTACACCCCTAAGTGGCTTGTATCCTGAGCCGAAGTGAGGAAGCCTCTTTCCCCGAGGAGGCCCAAAGTCCCCAGTGACTGCGAAAACGGCTATCGGGGTTTTTTTAGGGAACCTGTCCGCTATACGGTCTCTTCACCTTCACTTGCATCCATTAGCCAATTGTCCAGAACGGCAATCAACTCTTTGTGGCCGTCGTGTTTCAAGGCGGAAAACAGCTGCACGCTGACGAGATCGACATTGGCTTTCAATTTGTTGCGCACTTGTAGCAACGCGGTGCCGGCCGCGCCACGCTTCAATTTGTCCGCCTTGGTTAGCAGGATATGCACCGGCATAGCGGCCTGTAACGCCCATCCCAGCATCTGTTGATCGAATGGTTGCAGGGGGTGGCGAATATCCATTAGCAGGATCAGTCCGCGCAGACACTGGCGATTTTGCAGGTAATTTTCCAGTTGCTTTACCCATTCGCGCTTTACGGCCAGTGGGACTTTGGCATAGCCGTAGCCGGGCAGGTCTACCAGGCGCTGGGTCTCAGACAGTTCAAAAAAATTGATGAGCTGCGTCCTTCCCGGCGTTTTAGAGGTCTTTGCCAGCTTTTTGTTGTTAGTTAAGCTATTAATTGCACTAGATTTTCCAGCATTAGATCGGCCAGCAAAGGCAACTTCCCAGCCGGAATCAGGCGGGCATTGTGCCAGCTTTGCCGCACTGGTGACAAACTGCGCACTCCGATAATTGGGTGTTGCAGGGGCAGTAATCTGTTCGGGGTCGGTCATTGCGAGGGATTGCCTTTTTTGGTCTGGGTATCTCGTATATAATGTCACAGCTTTTTTGTCTGTTATCAAATGCCTGTGTGGTTAATCAGCTTACTTGATGTTTAGAGGTGTCTCCATGAAAAAACTTTTCGCGGTTGTTCTGATGAGTTCTGCCATTAGTGCATGGGCTGACGCGCCACCGGCACAGTACCAGGCATCCTGCTTTGCCTGCCACTATACTGGCGCGGCGGGTGCACCCAAGTCACACGATGAGGCCGCCTGGCAGCCCCGAATGGCCAAAGGAATGCCCGCATTGATAGCATCGGTGAAGAACGGTCTCAACGCCATGCCACCCACTGGCTTGTGCGCAACCTGCACCGATGAAGACTACGCAGCTCTTATTCAGTTTATGGCCTCGCCGGCGCCTGCGCCAGCGAATTGAGCGCATTCTCACATACGTTATATCTGGAATTCACATGAAGAAACTAGCGGTTTTGTTCAGCCTGACGATTGGCTGGACATCGATCGGTGTTGCCACCACGGCTCACCCCGAGGGTGATGTAGTCGCAGGCAAGAACGAAAGTGTCACCTGTGGTGCTTGCCACGGTGTCGACGGCAACAGTGCGTCACCTTTCCCCAAGTTGGCTAATCAGGGTGAGAAATACCTGTATAAGCAGTTGCTGGATATTCGAGATGGTATTCGCTCCGTGCCTATGATGGCAGGTCAGGTGGACGCCAAAACTGATCAGGATCTGGCTGATATAGCGGCATACTTCGCCGCGCAGGAACGCTCGGGTGGTCACACAGATCCAGAACTTCTGGCGTTGGGGTCAAAAATTTACCGCGCTGGCATCTCGGATCGCAAAGTGGCGGCTTGTATTGCCTGCCACTCTCCGACAGGTAAAGGCAATGCGCCGGCCGGTTTCCCGTCGCTTGCGGGTCAGCATGCGCAGTACGTAGCAGACCAGTTGCGCGCGTATCGCAAAGGCTATGATGATGCCACTGGCCGCACTAATGACGGTGACGCGATGATTATGCGCACTACAGCGTTTAGTCTCAGCGACAAGGAAATAGAGGCTGTGTCCAGTTATGTGGCTGGACTGAAATAGACAGAAGTGCAAAAAAGGTGGCATATATGCCACCTTTTTTTCAGCCGGCGAACGCTAAGTGTTTGCTGTTGGCACACCAAGCAACAAATTTTTGTGGAGAAAACTATGATCAAACGAGTATTACTGACCTGCTCCCTGCTGCTCTTCGGGATTTCTTGTGTTGCTGAAGAAGACGCCGCTACAACCTATGTGGCAGGCGCCGACTATGAATTGATCGTGCCGCCAGTGCGGTCTGTCGATTCGGCTAAAATAGAAGTTGCTGAATTTTTTTGGTATGGCTGCATCCACTGTTATCACATTGAGCTGTTGTTAGAACCGTGGAAAAAAACCCTGCCAGATGATGTGAGCTTCCGAGGGATTCCGGCTGTCTGGGCCGAGCAGATGTCGCTGCACGCGAAGGCGTATTACACCGCTGAAGTCTTGGGTGTGCTGGATACCATGAACCCGGTGCTTTTTCAGGCGATGAACGTCGACAATAAGAAACTTTCATCGCAGGCGGAAATCGCCGCGTTATTCGCTGCCAACGGGGTGTCCGAGGCAGACTTCAATAAAGCCTTCAATTCGTTCGGGGTGAACAGCCAGGTGAGTCAGGCTGTAGCTACTGCCAAAGCGGCTAAGTTGAAAGGGACGCCAGCTCTGATGGTCAATGGCAAATATTACGTCAGCCAGCAAACAGCAGGAACGCAAGTGGATATGTTGAAGGTTGTGGATTTCCTGATTGAAAAAGAGCGCGCATCCGAAGGTAATTGATCGCGCTCCCTCTCTAGATCACTAGCCACTCGGGGACAGGTAGACCCTTGTTCTCTAGGAATACCGGATTGTACAGTTTGCTTTGGTAGCGGTTGCCGTAGTCACACAGAATGGTGACGATGGTGTGCCCTGGCCCGAGGTGCTCCGCGAGTCGAACGGCGCCGGCGATGTTAATACCTGATGATCCGCCAAGACAGAGACCCTCGTGCTTCAGTAGATCAAAGATGTAGGGCAGGGCTTCCTCGTCACGGATCATGAAGCAGACATCTACCTTCGCCTGCGCCATATTATCCGTCATACGACTGATACCTATGCCTTCGATGATGGATCCACCGTCACTGGCGTGCAACTCGCCGCTGCGAAAGTATTCGTACAAAGAAGCGCCAGCTGGGTCAGCCAGGCCAATGGTCACGCCAGCATTGTGATCCTTGAGAGTGGTTGATATTCCGGCGAGAGTGCCGCCGGTGCCTACGGCACAAATAAAACCGTCTACTTTCCCGTCCGTTTGCGCCCAGATTTCCTCACCTGTGGTGCGCCTGTGGATATCCATGTTGGCCAGGTTGTCGAATTGGCGTGCCCAGACAGCGCCGTTTTTTTCCTGCTTGTCGAATTTCTCCGTCAGGCGCTGTGCTGTGTGTATGTAGTGATTGGGGTCACTATAGGACGTGGCACCCACCAGGTGTAAATCAGCGCCCAGTAATTCGAGGGTATCGATTTTTTCCTTACTTTGGGTCACGGGCATCACTACGGTGCTCTTGTAGCCCATGGCATTGGCCAGCAGCGTCAGGCCAATCCCGGTGTTACCTGCCGTGCCTTCGACGATACGGCCGCCTGGCCGTAACTCGCCAGAGGCTTGCGCCGCTCGAATGATGCCCAGTGCGGTGCGGTCCTTTACCGAACCGCCAGGGTTAAGGAACTCCGCCTTACCGAGAATCGTGCAGCCGGTTTTCTCCGAGACCTGTTTCAGGTATAGCAGAGGGGTGTTGCCAATTAGCTCGGTAACATCAGAGGCAGTGCGCACGCCGTAATCTCCACAAAAATTGCCCGATGAGTATGCCACAGTGCGAGCCCACGGTCAGGGCTTTGTCACTGCGCGACCGCGATACAGCGACACACAAAGTAGTAGGGCGAGGAATGTGATCAAGACCATAAAATTGAGCATAGGCGCCGGTGTATCGACGAGATACGCGCCAACCAGTGCTGTCGCGGAGGCGGACAGCGCCATCTGGATAAAACCCATCAGCGCCGATGCGGTGGCTGCAATGTGCGGAAAGGGGCGCAGTGCCACCGCCATCGCATTGGGTAGCACCAGCCCCATACCCGTCGAATACAGCATCATCGGCAGCAGCAGTACCAGAATGCTGCGCGGGAAGAGTTGTGTACCCACCCACATGCTGGCCGCGGCTACTGCCGCGAGCACCGCGCCCACCAATACGGTTCTCTCGGAATCATAATTCAGGCTCATCCTTGCGCTGAGTGCACTGCCTGCCATATAGCCGGCCACTGATGTGAGGAAGATAAAGCCAAAGTATTGTGCGGGTACGCCCAGCATATCTATGTAGACGAAACTGGATGACGACAGGTATGCCAGTAGCCCGGCGTATACAAAGCCGCTACCAAAGGTAGCGGTGATAAACATGGGGCTGCAAATCAGCTCGGCGAAATTACCCGCTATGGCAAGCGGGTGCAGGCTTTGTCGCTGTGGCAGGGATTCTGCCAAAAAAACCTGAATCAGGACGACCATACTCACGCCGTACACCGCCAGGAACACAAAAATACTGGGCCAGGGCAGCCACAGCATCAGGATACTTCCCAGGGTGGGAGCGACTGCAGGGGCCAGGGCCATTAGCATAGCAATGATTGACAGTGCCCGCGCCGCCCGCGCCGGCCCGAATACATCGCGTGCCACAGCGCGCGCAAGTGTAGGCCCAACGCAGGCGCCCACTCCCTGAATGAAGCGAAACAGCAGCAGTTCTTCGACCGTGGTGGACAAACTGCAACCCAGACAGGCCAATACAAATAGCACGGTCCCGACGACCAGAATCGGTTTGCGGCCAAAGCGGTCCGCCAGCGGGCCGCAGGCCAGGTGGAACAGTGCGAAGCCGGCGAGGTAGGTACTGAGCGTCAGATGCATGTGCTGGATGTCGGTGCCCAGTGCCTTCATCATGGCGGGCATCGCGGGCAGGTACACATCCACACTCAATGGGCCGAGTGCGACCAGTGCCGCCAGCAGTGCCAGCAGCCAGCGGGAGTCGGGTTGCAACTGTCGGTGGGCCATAGGGCGGCGATGCTAGTCTATGCAACTGGCTAAAGCAAAAATACGTGTTCAAAATATAACGCGGTTTTTGCTGCTGAGCGGTGAGCGGCGCTACCCCGATGCTCTTTGTGGGGAGCGAAACGGACCTGTGTTGAGACCTGGACAGGCGAGACACTTTTTCTGTCTCTACCGGCCACACCTACTGTGGATGTGAACCCGCACTATTTGACTGATTTCTCGGTGTCTTCCATACGTGGAACCCTGTCCAAGGCCAGACTGTACTATTGCAAAAACATCAACCGAACACTCGCGGAAGTTACGTCTTTTTAAAATAGATAATCGCACCAAGCACGCCATGGTCGGTTAACGCCAGGTGGCAATTACTCACACCGAGTGACCAGAGTTTCTTCATGATGAGATTCAGGTCGTACTCATTCATCTGCATATGCGGCGCGTTCATGGGGCGTCCCTTAATCAGGTTTCGCAGTTGCTTGTTGAATGGGATCTTACGGGCAAGTCGCCAAAACCAAAATCGTGAATTACTGAAGGTAAAATGCAGCACCCCAACGCCGCCGCTGCGAAGACTGGCAAGCAGTTGGTCCAGTATGGCGTATCCCCTGTCTTCGGGGATGTGTTGAAAAACGATATAGGAATGTACCAGGCAATATTTATTCTGGCCCAATTCGCTGCAGTCGTTGGTTTCTATAAACGATACATTCTCAATCGCCTTGTTGGCGGCTTGTCGCTTTGCTTCTGCCAGCATAGAGGGTGACACATCTACACCAGTCGCGTGGTCGCATCTACTGCTGATGGCAAACAATAGCCGCCCTACGCCGCAACCAAAATCCAGCGCATATACAGGCTGGAAATCTGGATCGAGATGCGCTTTGATATTCTGGAATACACCGTCTATGTCGTTTTGGCCGGTCTGCCAAAAGTCTAACCTGGATTCATCACTCAAGTTTTCAGCGAGGAATTTCTCGTTGGAAATAACACCGTAGTAAGGATTTTTTGCGCCGTAGGCTTCCCAATCTTTATCTGAGTTTTCAAACATCGTTGCGGTCCGCTGGCTTATGAGTGGTTGTAATTGCTGAGCCCCAGAGCAGAAAGATTCGTCACAAGACAAATATGCAAGCTAGCGGCTGTGGCGAACTGCAATGAACGAATGACTGGGACTTGTGATACCCTCATTTCTCGAAATTCATCACGACCTTCCACCACAGTTTTGGCAGCAGTGCGCGCCACAGGTATAGCAGCTTCGCTTCTTTCGGATAGATGATGTCCTGGTCTTTTCGTACGCCTTTTTCTATGGCGTCAATCATCTGTTCGGGATCGCCCAGACGGCCACTCTTCTTCGCCTCAATAATGCTGCCGGGCGTGTCGGTTGCCATGGTCTGGTCGACCAATGGCGTGTTCACTGCCGGTGGGCAGACCAGATGAATACGGACACCTGTTTTGCGAATCTCGTTCTGCAGCACTTCGATGTAGGCGTTAACAGCTGCCTTGGTGGCGCAGTAGGCGCCCATTTTCGGCACCAGCGCCATCCCCGCGATTGAGCCAAACACGACCATACGCCCCCTGCCCCGTTCTATCATGGCGGGCAGCACAGCTTTCACGACATAGGTGGTACCGAAGTAGTTGATACAAAAGAGCCTCTCCATATCTTCATGGCTGTGGTCGATAAGACTGTGGCCTGGCATCAGCGCAGCCGCATGCACTAACAATTCGATGGGCCCCAGCGCAGCGACAACCTCGGTAACCTTCGCTTCGACATCCTGCAGACTGGAGATATCGCAGCGGAAGGCGGTGATATTGTCGGACTCAGCGGCGGTGTCCTGCAGCCCTTTGTCGTTAACATCAAATATCGCGACTTTTGCGCCTTGTTTTGCCAGGCGTCTAGCTGTTATCTGGCCCATACCACTGGCACCACCTGTTACGATGGCAACCTTGCCTGCCATATCAATCATAGCCACTCCACATTGTTGTTGAATGAATTTACGGCGCACAGTCTGCTAGTACTCGGTGTGCGCGGCAAGTCTGCAAGCGGCCACGGGAATTGGCCATTTATTCACAGCACGGTTGCGTCTGAAATATGTGTCAGAGGCAGCATGGTTCTGTGTATCACGCGGCGCAGTTCGAAGCTCGAATGTACGCCGGTCACACCCTCAATACGCGTCAGCTTACCTAAAAGGAAGCGCTCGTAATACGCCATATCCGGTACCACCGCCTTGAGTAGGTAATCGGAAGCCTGGCCGGTGACAACGGAGCACTCCATCACTTCGGGGTATTGCGCGACTGCAGCTTCAAAAGCCTCGAACCGGTCTGGTGTGTGGCGGTCCATGCTGATGCCGATATACGCGGTGAGCTTGAGCCCGAGCATGGCCTGATTCAGCAGGGTGACATGCGCGCGGATCAGGCCAGACTCCTCCAGTCGCTTGACCCGGCGGGAACAGGGTGTGGGCGAGAGGCCCACCGCGTCCGCCAGGTCAAGGTTGCTGATGCGGGCATTGGTTTGCATGGCCTGCAAAATCCTGCGGTCTGTGCGATCCAGTTTCATACAGCGCTCCCCGACTGTGATACTGCGACTAATCCAAGGGATGCAACTATATCACTAAAAAATTGGTATTTTGTAGAGAATTATTGTCATTTATGGGCGGTAGAGTGTCATATTCGCAATTTTTCTCTCCAGTGGACGCGTTATACTGTAACTCCGGCTGATCAATCACCCGTCGCGGGGGTGTTGGTGGGATTACCCTTCCACCAATGCCCTGCGTATCGCCTCACGAGGCCTGGTATAGACCAACCACACGGGTGATAGGCCACCTAAATACTGATTAAAGGTAGAGCATCATGAACAGCTTCGATCATCGCAAGTACAAAGCGTTCCAGCCCATTGCCATGCCAAACCGGCGCTGGCCTGACCGTGTCATTGAGCAGGCACCGCGCTGGTGTAGCGTAGACCTGCGAGATGGCAATCAGGCGCTGATCGAGCCGATGACGGCACGCCAGAAATCACAGCTCTGGGACCAGCTGGTAAAGATCGGCTTCAAGGAGATCGAGGTAGGCTTTCCCTCCGCGTCCAGCCACGACTACGATTTCGTGCGGGAGTTGATTGAAAATGATCGAATTCCCGAGGACGTGACGATACAGGTACTGACACAGGCGCGGTCCGACCTGATCGAGAAAACGTTCGAAGCCCTCAAAGGTGCCCGCCGCGTAATCGTCCACGTGTATAACTCAACATCGACAGTGCAGCGCGAGCAGGTGTTTGGTCTGGATCGGCAGGGCATTATTGATATCGCTGTGAAAGGTGCGAAACTGGTCAAGGATTGTGCGGCCAGGCATCCGCAGACAGAGTGGGTGTTTGAATATTCGCCAGAGAGCTTTACTGGTACCGAGCTGGATTTTGCCGTGGAAATTTGCGATGCGGTAAACGCTGTATGGCAGCCGACACCGGAGCACCCGGTAATCATCAATTTGCCAGCGACGGTTGAAGCGAGCACACCGAACGTCTATGCCGACCAGATCGAGTGGTTTTGCGACCATGTCGCCAATCGTGACAGCCTGTTGGTTTCTCTGCACACGCATAACGACCGCGGCTGCGCGGTCGCCGCAGGCGAGTTGGGCGTAATGGCTGGTGCCGACCGGGTGGAAGGTACACTCATGGGCAATGGTGAGCGCACTGGCAATATGGACATCATCACCATGGCCATGAATCTCTACAGTCAGGGCGTAGACCCACAGTTACAGTTGGGCCATATGGACGAAATTATACAGACGACACGGGAGTGCACACAGTTGCCGGTACATCCGCGTCACCCCTATGCCGGCGAACTGGTGTTTACGGCCTTCTCTGGTAGCCATCAGGATGCGATCAAAAAGTGCCTGGTCAAACGGGACAACAATGCGCCCTGGGATGTGGCTTATCTGCCCATAGACCCACAGGACATCGGCCGCTCCTATCAGGAAGTGATACGTATCAACAGCCAATCAGGCAAGGGTGGTATCGCATTCGTATTGGAGCGTGACTACGGTCTGGAATTACCACGGTGGTTACAGATTGATTTCAGCGCCCCAGTGCAGGCTTACGCTGAGGAGCGTGAGACAGAGGTGTGCTCAGCGGAGGTCTACCAGCTGTTTCAGGACACCTATTTCGCGGTGGACGGCCGCTGGGCACTGGGTAACTACCAGGTGAGTCGCGAGGGCGGCGTGGACCGGCTGCAGGCAGAGTTGCGCGAAGGCACGGCCGTCCATCAGTTGTCCGGTACCGGCAACGGTGTAGTAGCCTCATTTGTCGATGCTATGCAGCACCTTACCGGCAAGCAGATTGTGTTGGTAGAATACAATGAGCACGCTCTGAGCCAGAGTGCAGACGCCGAGGCAATTTGTTACATACAGCTCAATATTGACGGCGTTCGTTTCTGTGGGATTGGACGCAGCTCCGATATTATCCAGGCTTCGCTTGACGGTATTCTGGGGGCGATCAACAAGGCCGCCGAGGGCGAGCAGCACGCCGCCGCTTGAGCGGTCTTTCAAGCTCCGCTAGCAGTGCAAAGTGCGAGCTTGTGGCTCCGGAGCATTGGCCCGGCGGTGCTGCTGAGGTATTGTAGGCAAACTATAGACTTATAGGACGGTATCAGGCGCCTCGTCAGCCTTCCTGATATTCGACACGGACAGCAATCTGAATACTTCCAATAAGGCGCGGTGGCTGCGGCTCAAGCGCGATTTTACAGAGTCCTTCACTGATGAATTGTGGCCTCGGCATCGTGCACGCAATGATCAATACGTCGACGATCTACGCGATAAACATCGCCGCAGTGCCTACCGTTATATGTTTTTACTGACGGCAGTAATTATACTGCCCAATGTTGCGAACAACGTTTATACACAGCAACTTTTGCCTGCCGTGGCGACATCGGCATTACTTGTTTTGCTATTGGTGAATATCCTGCTGCTCAGCCTGCAGCGGGAAGCGTTTCTGTCACCCCCGATGGTGGTTGGGGCGTGTATATCACTGGTTATGCTGTCACTCTACCAGGGGCAGGATTTCAGCTTATATCTATTGTTTCCCCTACTGGTGGCTGTTCCGATACTGTTCAATACCCGCTGGGCCGTCATTTTGTTCGTGCTCACCGCTCTGGTCGCGGCGCCAGCGGTGGTGACGCTACACGATCCGACTACCGCAGCCTCAATCGGCCTAAGTATGCTGCTCACCTGGGTGTTTAGCGCCTGGCTGGTGTATGCAATGACCGAGCAGTCGTTGCGGCTCAAGGGTATGGCAATCACCGATGCGCTGACCGGTGCGTTTAACCGTCGCTATCTGGAGTTGCAGGCCGGCAGAGCCCTGCAGGACTGGGAGCGTCACCAGCGTAGCGTTTCGCTGTTGTTGCTGGATGTCGACCATTTCAAGAAATTCAACGATGAGTTTGGTCACAGCGTCGGCGATACCGCGCTAAAGAACCTGAGCGGCCTACTCAAGGAGCGTATCCGCGGGGTGGACACGCTCTGTCGCTTTGGTGGCGACGAATTTGTGCTGCTGCTGAGTGAAACCACGGTGTTGCAGGCAAATATTGTCGCCAACCAGTTGTGTCGTGCAGTGGAGCAAGCGCAATTACTGCCGTGGGGTAGTATGACCATCAGTGTGGGGGTTTGTGATGTGAGGCAGGTCCGGGATCTGGAGAATTGGCTTACTTTGGCTGACGCTGCGCTCTATGCTGCCAAGGATCTGGGGCGTAATCGGGTTGAGCTGGCTGAATGTTCGTCAAGCCCGTTACCAGACTCATCACCGCCGTTCCGGCAAATATCTGTCGGTCGGCAATAGGCGGTGGTAACCGCGTTTCCCCGGTGGTCCAGAGTCTGTGTATTCGGCGGTCTCCTGCTTCTCGGTGCTTGCAGTAGCGCTACTTTTGTCTACAACCGACTGGATTTTCTGTTGCCGTGGTATGTGGACGATTATGTCGATCTCAACCAGCAGCAGAAGCAGTACCTGGATGGGTTGCTTGAGCCATTTCTCGTTTGGCATCGCGCCCGGGAGCTTCCGGATTATCTGAATATACTCGAGGGCGTCGAGAACAACCTCAACCAGCCCCAGACACCGGCGATGATTGCCGCGATATTCGGCGAGTTTGAAGCGGCCTGGCTGCGACTGGAGGGCGAGTCGCTGGACTGGCTGTTGGATCTTGGCGCACAGTTGTCCGATAAGCAGATTACGGAGTTAATGGAGGAGCTCCGTGACCGACAGAACGACTACGAAGACAAGTATCTGGAGCGCACGGACGAGGAGTTCTACGAAGACAGTTACGACGATTCGCTGGATAACGCCCGGGAATACCTGGGGCCAATATCAGATCCGCAGCGCGAATTGTTATACGAGTTCAGCCGCACTCTATTGCGCTCGGACCGGGCCTGGCTGCAGGCTCGTGCCCATTGGTTGTCGGAACTTGGCGTATTGCTGGAACGCAAGCCGGGATGGCAGTTGCGCGTCCGGGCGGCAGTGATAGCGCAGAAAGAAAGCCTTTCTCCCGAGTATAAACGAATCTACGAGCACAACCTGAAGGCCATATATGTTGTCGTCGCGCAAATACTGAATGGGCGCAGTGAGCAGCAGGACAGGCATTTACGCGACCGCCTGTCTTCGTTGCTCGAGGATCTGAGGAGCCTGATGGTAGACGGGAAATCCCTGGCAAGCCAAATCGGTCACGCGGGCGGGGCCGGAAAGTTTCAAAATCGAATCGTCGACGCTGGCGGTTTTAACCACGCAGCCATGCAGTGCGATGTTGCCGGTTAAGATAGCAGGCTATATTCGAGTGGAAACGCACTTTCCAGCGAGTGGATACAACCGCCTGCGCGGTTGCTATCGAGGCTGGGCCAACGGGTGCTCTGGCTAAAGGCGATTCGGATTTCTATGCCCAGCTTGTTTTCGATGGGGCTTGGGTGGAGCTGGCCTTACAGTAACGGGGTCGCCTGATTGTTGGTGATGTAGGGTGTGTCACTGTCGGTCTAGGCAAAACCGGCGTTCCAGCCGAGGAAGACATTGCCACTACCGGTGGTGTTGGAGGTGAGCGAATAACATCCCCCCGCCGACTTTTCACAGTAGCAGCTTTTTTAAGCAGAAGTTTTTTAATACGGAAGGTGATTTGATATGCTGAACGGATACGATCAGGTACCACCCTTGCGCAAGAGTGGATCGGGCTGCGGGAGAATTGCCGCCTGTTGTCTCTGATTTAGAGTTGTTTAAAAAACACTTTCGAGTTGCGCTGAAGGTTGTAGAGCAACTTTTTTTGCGATGGCAGTTCATCGCGTGAGGTCTCTGCAAAACCCTGCTCGATAAACCAGTGTGCCGTTTGCGTAGTGAGGACGAACACGCGCTCCAGGCTCAGGCGACGTGCCTCCTGCTCCAGTGTGATCAGCAGCCGTTGGCCGCGTCTGCCACCCCGGTACTCCGGGTGTGAGACAATGCAGGCGATTTCGCCGCTACTGTCATCGGGAAATGGATACAGTGCAGCACAAGCAATGATTCGCCCGTCGCGCACCAGCAGTCGGAACTGGCTTATCTCCGTCTCCAGCAGTTCGCGTGAGCGCTTCAGCAACACGCCCTCTTGTTCCAGCGGTTCGATCAACTCGAGAATCCCACCCACGTCATCGATGTTGGCTTGGCGTAAAAGCTCGTACTCATCGTTACCGACCAGTGTGCCGCAGCCGTCGTGGGTAAAAAGTTCCTGCAAGAGCGCACAGTCGTCCTTGTGACTAATGATGTGGCAGCGCGATACCCCAGCCAGACAGGCGCTTTTGGCAGTATGTAGTAGGGAAATTTGCTCGGAGTCAGTGATGGAGAGTGCATCGATTTCGCCCACGGCGCACTGGCGAATCAAATCGCCCGCCTCGTTCACGACGCCGGGCGCAGTTCCGAACAACACCAGTTTGTCCGCCCCGATTGCAGCGGCGCAGTGTACCGCTATGTCTTCCAGCGCCAGGTTGAAAATCTCTCCGGTGGGAGAATAGCCCAGCGGCGACAACAGCACGATAGAGCCGTTCGCCAGCTGCTGGTGTATGCCCTGTGCGTCGACGCGCCGCACTTTGCCGGTATGGTGAAAATCGACGCCATTGACCACGCCCATGGGGCGTGCGGTCACGAAGTTGCCCGAGCATACGCGCATACGCGAGCCTTGCATCGGGGAGTTGGGCAAGCCCATAGAAAGCAGCGCTTCAATTTGCGCGCGTAGCGAGCCGGCGGCGTCCTTGATGTGTTCCAGTGCGGCGTTGTCGGTAATGCGCACACCATCGTGCAATACGCTGTTGAGTCCCGCGCGTTGCAGGCGCTGGTCGATTTGGCTACGTGAACCATGAATCAGCACCAGGCGGACGCCGAGACTGTTTAACAAGGCGATATCGTGCACGAGATGGGAGAAATTATCGTTTTGAGCGATATCACCTCCCAGCATCAGCACAAAGGTCTTGCCCCGGTGTGCATTGATGTAGGGTGCGGTGTTTCTTAACCAGCGAATATAGGATCGCCCCGACGTTGTCACGTTATTTTCCAAGCTATTGATAAATAGAAAGTTATTAAGAGTACAGAAAGCTGTGCGGATTACCTAATGGCAATATTGCACAGTGTTTACAGGCAGTAGTGACGGATGCATTGCTGCAGCAGGGCAATACAGGGCTGAATCTGCTCCAGTTCCAGGTATTCATCGGCTTGGTGGGCGCGGTCAATGGAGCCCGGGCCCATCACAATGGTTTCCATACCCAGCTGCTGCAACAGCGGCGCCTCGGTGGCAAAGGCAACCGCTTCTGCTGAGTGGCCAGTCAGTTTTTCTGCCAGCAGCACCAGTTCGCTCTGTGCACTCTGTTCGAAGGGGGCGATATCGACAATCAGTGGGCGTAACTCGATCTCCAGCCCACGCTGTGCGGCCAGGGCGTGCATGCGTTGTTCCAGCTCACCGCGCACCGTGGCGTTGTCGGCACCGGGGGTCAGACGCAGGTCGAAATGCAGTTCTGCTGAGCCGCAGATCCGATTGGGGCTATCGCCGCCGTGAATGCATCCCAGGTTGAGTGTCGGGAAAGCGACCTGGAAAAAATCGTTGCTGAAACGGGCCGCCAGCTCTTTGCGATAGACTATCAAATCGGCCATTACCGCATGCATACCTTCGAGCGCACTGTTACCCAGTTTCGGGTTGGAGGAGTGGCCGGCCTGACCGGTGACCCGCACCGCCTGCATCATAATGCCCTTGTGCATGCGCACCGGTACCAGCGAGGTGGGCTCACCTATGATAGCGGCCCGTGCTTTTGGGCGGCCGGCTGCGGCCAGCTGCCGCGCGCCGTTCATAGAGCTCTCCTCGTCGGCGGTCGCCAACAGGATGAGGGGTTGTTGCAGTGCCTCGGCAGTAAAGGCGCTCGCGGCCGCGATAGCGAGAGGGAAAAAGCCCTTCATGTCGGTACTGCCCAAACCGTATAGCCGGTTGTCGCGTTCTGTCAGTCGCAGTGGGTCGCTCCGCCAGCGTCCCTCGTCAAAGGGCACGGTGTCAGTGTGTCCGGCCAACACCAGACCGCCCGGCCCGCTACCCAGTGTGGCGATCAGGTTTGCCTTGTTGCCGTCGGCTGAGACGTTCTGGATCTCTATCTGAAAGCCCATGTCGGATAGCCAGCTGGCCAATAGGTCTATCACGGCGCGATTACCCTGATCCCAACTGGCGTCGGTGGAGCTGACGGAGGGTGTGCCCACCAGCTGCCTGAGTTGGTCGAAAACGCGCTGCTTGAACTGCGGCATCGGTACTCCGTGTGTAGAGTTTACGGGGATTGCTGAGGGGGCGTGTGTTTCAGTCTAACCAACTGTGACAGTGGAGCCAAGCGTCGGTCCATCACTATGTGCCAAAAATAGCTTTGAAGATGAAGAAAAAGATAATTGCCAAGCCCGCACCCGCTGGCAAAGTGATGATCCACGACATGAATATACTGCCGATGACGCCCAGATTGAGCGCGCCAATACCGCGGGCGAAGCCCACGCCCAATACCGCGCCGACCAGAGTGTGGGTGGTGGAAATCGGCAAGCCGGTTCCGGAGGCGACTACCACCGTGGCCGACGCGCCCAATGTGGCGGCAAACGCGCGGCTGGGTGTCAGTTCGGTAATCTGACTGCCCACGGTCAAAATCACCCGCCAGCCATAAGTGACCAGGCCCACGACAATGCCGGCTCCGCCTACCAGCAGTATCCACCAGGGAACAGTTGAGGTGGCGGAGATCTGGCCACCGGACTGCACCGTGCTGACGATGGCGGCGAGTGGCCCCACTGCGTTGGCAACATCGTTGGAGCCATGCGCGAACGCCATGGAGCAGGCGGTAAATACCATCAGTACACCGAACACCTGCTCTACCGATCGGAAGCGGTGCTGCTCATCCGGTATGTCCTTGACGTTGCGCAACATGAGGGCGCCAACACCGGTCACAGCCAAGCCGATCAACGCAGAGACAAGTGCCGCGTCGGCAAACTTGCTACCCAGACCGAGATCGAGGTTCAAGCCTACATGACTCAACCCTTTCAGCAGGGTGACCATGGAAATCATGAAGCCTACCATCCACATGTAAATGGGAATGGTCTTCTTTGCTCGATCAAACGGATCGTCGGTGTCGAGAATAAAAACTTTTACACTCATAAACAGGCCATAGGAGAGGGAGCCAGCCAACACCGGCGAGACCAGCCAGCTGGCGGCAATAGAGCCCACATTCGACCAGTAAATTGAGTCGACGGAAATTCCTACGGCCGCAAAGCCGACGATGGCGCCGACAATAGAGTGCGTGGTGGAAACGGGCCAGCCTTTAATACTCGCTATCAATAGCCAGGTCCCCGCCGCCAGCAGTGAAGACAACATACCGTATACCATCAGCTCCGGATGGTTGTTCATGACGTCGGCATCGATGATGCCCTTGCGGATGGTGGAAGTGACTTCGCCGCCAGCGAAATAGGCGCCGAGGAACTCAAAAATCATAGCGATAAAAATAGCTTGCTTTAGCGTCAGTGCTTTGGAGCCAACCGAGGTCCCCATCGCGTTCGCTACGTCGTTGGCACCAATTCCCCAGGCCATAAAAAAGCCAAATACGCAGGCCATGACAAGGAAAATACTGCCATATTGGGCAATGATTTCCATACTGACTCCTAGCTCTTATTTAGCCATCAGGATTTGAAGACGATGACCGACGCTCTCGGCATCGTCTGCGACCATGCCAATCAGTGTAATGATCTGGTACAAGAACATGACGTCAACGGGCGGTAGTTCTTTTTCCAATTCAAACAGCCCCGCGCGCAAATATACGGCCATGTCATCTGTACTGCCTTCCAGCTGATCTACTGTTTTGAGCATGGCTTCCACGCGGCGAATCTCCTCACTGCCGGTAAACCCGACTTCCAGCAGCTCGTCCAATTCCTGAATAGCTTTCAGAGCGTGATGGGATGTGGCCGCTGAGGCCTCAGCGAGTTCGATTGCGGCATCTCGCAGAGATTCCGGGAAACGAATTTTGCGGCCGATGATTAAGCCGGCGATATCTTTTGCCGTATTGGCGATGTGGTCCTGAACACCTACCAGCGTCAACAAATCAGACCGTGGTACGGGGAGAAAGAGACGGTTGGGCAAATGTCGTCGTACAGAGCGCTTTTGTGTGTCTGCTGCGGCCTCCGCTTCTACTATCCCCTGGTGAAGCAGGGCTACTCTTTCCCAGTCATCTGCCGAGGATGCGCGAAGCAGGTCCGGCACCAGCTGAGCGGCTTGATCGACCATCGCCATATGTTCCTGGATGGGTCCGATGGGCGAGCGGCCGAACAGGTTGCCCAAGGGGCTCAAAATAGGCATAACTTTAAACTCTCTCAATCTACGTGGCGCTAGTGTAGGGGCTAAATTTGAGGATGTCATAATAAATGGGCACCGAGACGATAGGTTGTCTTGCTCGTCACAGCGCTGTGTTGGATAGCGCCTTCGGATTCGGAAGCTCTGTGTTAGCATGTTTCTATCCGAAATCGTATTGTACCAACGAAGCCTGAAGAGAATATGACAAGCAAGTTTAGCAAACAGTTATTGGAATACCGCCTCAGTCTGTCTACCGTCGCGCAGGATTTGAACGAGGACGGCCATTTGACAGACCAGGATCTCATCCGTATCGGTCTGGCTACCAAGCTCAAAATACATCCGCTGGTGTTCCTGGCGGAGCAGCAGTTGGCCGATGCTTTGGCGCCTGGAAAAGTCCTTACCATGGAGCGTCTGTTGGCGTGGTTAGGCAAGCGGGTCGGTCAGGATGTTTTTCGGATTGATCCACTAAAAATCAACGTCACCGCCGTCGCTGAAGTCATGTCGAGGGCGTTCGCTGAGCGGCATCGTATTTTGGCGGTAGAGGTGCTTGATGACGAGGTCGTGATCGCGTCAGCCGAGCCCTATATTCGCGTCTGGGAGACTAACCTCGAGCACGTGTTGCGCAAACGTATACGGCGCGTGGTGACGGATCCACGCGAGATCTCGCGGCATACCAGCGAATTCTACAGTATGGCCAGTTCAGTGCGCGGGGCGCGCGTGAAGGAACGGCCGAGTGCGCCCGCTGGTGTCGGTAACCTGGAGCAGATGCTGGAGTTGGGCTCGATGAACGAGCTGGACGCCAACGACCAGCATATCGTTAAAATTGTTGACTGGCTGCTGCAATACGCGTTTGAACAGGGCGCCAGTGATATCCACATTGAGCCTCGTCGGGACGTGGGTAGTGTCCGCTTTCGTATCGACGGTGTCCTGCACACAGTGTATGAGTTGCCTGCGCACGTCTGTGCCGCGGTCAGCAGCCGGGTAAAGATTCTGGGCCGGATGGATGTGGCCGAGAAGCGCCGGCCGCAGGACGGGCGGCTTAAAACCCGCACCCCCAATGGCAACGAAGTGGAACTGCGATTGGCAACCTTGCCCACCGCGTTTGGCGAAAAAATGGTGATGCGTATCTTCGATCCGGATGTGCTACAGCGCAGCTTCGAACAACTGGGGCTGGAGGATGCCGATTTACAGCACTGGCACAAAATGACGTCCAGCGGCCATGGCATCGTGTTGGTGACAGGCCCTACGGGATCTGGTAAAACGACCACGCTCTACTCGACATTACGCCAACTGGCGACACCCGAAGTCAATGTTTGTACCATTGAAGATCCGATCGAGATGGTTGAGTGCGCTTTTAACCAAATGCAGGTCAACCACAGTATAGGCCTGAATTTTTCTACCGGTGTGCGCGCACTGATGCGGCAGGACCCCGATATCATCATGGTGGGCGAGATCCGCGATCTTGAAACCGCCAATATGGCGATTCAGGCTGCGTTAACCGGGCATCTGGTGTTGTCCACCTTACATACGAATGACTCCCCCGGTTCCATCTCGCGCCTGATGGAGTTGGGGGTGCCGCCCTACCTGATCCGGGCGACAGTGCGCGGCATTATGTCACAGCGTCTGGTACGTATCTTGTGTCCGCACTGCAAAGACTATGGCGAACTGGACATCGATGCGTGGCAGCAGCTTACCCAGCCATGGAACATGGAGCCACCGCCGCGGATAGCGCGCCCGGTGGGCTGTATCCACTGCCGTGAAACCGGTTACGCCGGGCGTCAGGGCATCTACGAGGTACTGGTCAATAGTCGGGCGGTGCAAGAGCAAATCCGCGCACAATTGGACACCAACAAAATTCGAGTAATCGCGATGGGCGAGGGAATGCGCACTTTGCGGCTCAGTGGCGCGGCGCGGGTGGCACGCGGCGAGACGACCATCGAAGAAGTGATGCGCGTGGCTCCCATGATCGATGCTTAAGCTTCTACCATCGCAGCGTTTATGACCATGAATCCAGATACCTCAGGCTTACCCCGTTTGCTGGCTGCAGAGGCCGGGCGCGCATGGGAAAATATTCTGGAGCGTGCCGGTGACACGCTCGCGGCGCAGCTCAACGAGGTGCTCGCGCACGGCCCCGAAGCGGCACAACTGCCCCGTATACTGGCCTGTAGTCCTTTTGTTGCGGATCTGCTGCGGCGTCGGCCGCAGTTACTGCTCGACCTGGTGTCTTGCGGCCAGTTACAGCAATCCCAGCCGGAAGATGCCTATCGCACCGAATTGCAGCAACTGCTGTCTGTAGAGGGCGTTGAGCTTGCCCCGGTGCTGCGGTATTTTCGCATGCGTCACATGCTGCGTATCGTCTGGCGCGATTTCTGTCGTCTGGCAGATACGTTGGAAACGGTGCGCGACACCTCCCTGCTGGCGGAGGCAGCTGTCGGCGAAGCGCTCGCACACTGTCAGGGTCAGCTGCAGCGCCGCTTTGGTGTGCCTCGCGGTCGCGACAGTGGTGCTGCGCAGCAGTTAATTGTGCTGGCGATGGGTAAGCTCGGCGCGCGTGAGTTGAATGTGTCCTCCGATATCGATCTCATTTTTACCTATCCCGAGGCAGGGCAGACAGACTCCGAAGAGCAGTCACTCAGCAATGAAGAGTTTTTCACGCGGGTTGGACGCGACCTCATCAACGCGCTGGATCAGGTCACGGTAGACGGCTTTGTCTTTCGAGTGGATATGCGCCTGCGGCCTTACGGTGAGAGCGGCGCGCTGGCGCACAACTTTACCGCTCTGGAGGACTACTACCAGGAGCAGGGCCGCGATTGGGAGCGCTACGCGCTGATCAAGGCGCGGCCTATCACTGGGGATCCACAGCGTGCGCAGGAAGTAATGACATTGCTACGGCCTTTTATCTACCGGCGCTATATCGATTTTGGCGTGATAGACGCCCTGCGTAGCATGAAGCAGATGATCAACACGGAGGTGCGTCGTCGCGGTTTGCAGGACAATATAAAACTGGGTCACGGTGGTATTCGTGAGGTGGAGTTTATCGCACAGTGTTTTCAGTTGATTCGTGGTGGCCGCGATCTGGGGTTGCAGCAGCGTGAGTTGCTGTCGGTGCTGGTCGAATGTCTAGAACTGGGTTGCTTGCCGGCGAAGGTAGTCACCGAGTTGCGCAGCGCGTACCTGTTTCTGCGCGACAGTGAGCACGCTATTCAGGGCTACCAGGACAAACAGAGTCAGGAACTGCCGGTGGCGGAGTTGCCACGCGCCGCGATGGCCACAGTGATGGGTTATGACGATTGGACTATCTACCTGTCGGCGCTGGAGGTGCATCGCGAGCTGGTCGCCGGTCACTTCAGGGATTTAATCGCCGACCCGGAGGACGCCGATCCGGTGAGCGCGGAGGAAGATGAGGCGCTGTGGGGAGAGGGATTGTGCGAGGATTCGCTGAGTGCACTGGGCTATAAACGCCCTGGCGAGACGCTTGCGGCGCTGCAGGCACTGCGACAGAATCCCCGTGTGGTAACCCTGCAGGCGGAGGGCCGTGAGCGCTTGCAGCAGTTTATGCCGCAGTTACTTCGCGCCTGTGCCGAATTGGCCGATGATGATCCCGGCGAATCGAGTCCGCGCAGTGCGGTGCCCGGCGATCCCGACCTGGCGGTACAGCGAGTTCTGCCGCTCGTCATAGCGGTTATTCGACGCAGCGTGTATCTGGTCTTGTTGCTGGAGAACAGGCCAGCTCTGGGCGAGCTGGTGACCCTTTGTGCGGCCAGCCCCTGGATCTCCGGTCAGCTTACCCGCTACCCGGTACTACTGGATGAGTTGCTGGATCGGGCCAGCCTGTACACAGCGCCAGATAAAGCGTTACTGCGCGATGAGTTGCGCCAGCAGGTGGCGCGGTTGGCGGTTGATGACCTGGAAGCGCAAATGGATGCGTTGCGCTATTTCAAGGCGTCCCATGTGCTGCGAGTAGCCGCCAGTGAGCTGGTGGGTCGCTTACCGTTGATGCAGGTAAGTGACAAACTCACCTGGATCGCCGAGGTGATTCTGGAACAGGTACTCGCCGTCGCCTGGGCCGAGATGATCGCTAAATACGGACAACCGGCACGTGAGGGCGATGGCCTTGGGTTCGCTGTTTTTGGCTATGGCAAGCTGGGTGGTATCGAGCTCGGTTATGGTTCGGATCTGGATCTGGTCTTCATTTACGATGCGACCCAAGGCGGGGTCTCCGACGGTGAACGCAATATCGACAATGCCGTGTTCTACACCCGGTTGGGCCAGCGCATGATCCATATTATGGAAACACGCATGGCCATGGGCCAATTGTATGAGGTGGATATGCGCCTGCGCCCCTCGGGGAAATCTGGCATGTTGGTGAGCACAGCAGCGGCATTTCGCAGCTATCAGCTCGACTCTGCCTGGACCTGGGAGCATCAGGCGCTGTCGCGAGCTCGTTTTGTCGCCGGCGATTCACGCGTGGCGGCGGCCGTGAGCGAACTGCGCGAAGAGATTTTGCGGCAACCGCGCGACGAGGCCACTCTGGCGCGTGAAGTGCTGGCCATGCGCGAAAAAATGCGTGAGCATTTACTGCCCGAAGTAGGTGAATTTCACCTAAAACAGGGCATGGGAGGTATCGTCGATATAGAATTTATGGTGCAATATGCGGTCTTGGCGTGGTCCCATCGCGTGCCCGAGTTGACGCGCTGGTCCGATAATGTCCGCATTCTCGAGGTGCTGGGCCGGGAGAGCTTGTTTGAGCGATGGGCGTGTGACGCGCTCACACAAGCTTATCTTGCTTATCGCTCCGCTGCCCATCAATTGTCCCTACAGCAGCAACCGTGCACCGTGCCTCAGGCTAGCTTTGAGGAAGCGCGTGCGGCGGTTAGCAGCAAGTGGCAGCAATTATTTGCGCATTATACAACTGACACTAAAACAGAAGAATGAATTTAATAGGAGTGACGCGATGAACATGGCCGATCGTGATGGTCTAATCTGGATGGATGGAGAAATGGTGCCCTGGCGTGAGGCCAAAGTGCATGTGTTGACTCACACGCTCCACTACGGCCTGGGGGTGTTCGAGGGTGTGCGCGCTTATAAAACCGCAGATAAGGGCACCTGTATATTCCGGCTGCAAGAGCACACCGACCGTCTGTTCCGCTCCGCCCATATCCTGGGTATGTCCATGCCCTTTGACAAGGACACCCTCAATCAGGCACAGAAAGATGTCGTCCGTTTGAATGGCCTGGAGGAAGGTTACCTTCGCCCCATGTGTTTCTATGGTTCGGAAGGGATGGGTCTGCGAGCAGATAATCTGAGCACTCACGTTATGATTGCAGCCTGGGAGTGGCCCTCCTACATGGATCCCGCCGCCCACGATCGGGGTATCAAGGTTCGAACTTCCTCCTACACTCGCCACCATGTGAACATCTCCATGTGCAAGGCGAAAGCGAACGGCAATTACATTAATTCCTTGTTGGCACTGCGTGAAGCCATCGAGAGCGGCGCCGAAGAAGCGTTGATGCTCGACAACGAGGGGTACGTCGCAGAAGGCAGTGGAGAGAATGTTTTCATTGTTCGTGGCGACAAAATATATACGCCCGAACTGACCTCGTGCCTAGAGGGTATTACCCGCGATGCGATATTTGTGCTGGCGGCGGAACTGGGCTACCAAATCCATGAGAAACGTATAACCCGGGATGAAGTGTACGTCGCCGATGAGGCTTTCTTCACCGGCACTGCCGCTGAGGTTGTACCTATTCGCATGCTGGATGGCCGCAATATTGGCACCGGCGGTCGCGGCCCGTTGACAGAAAAATTGCAGGCAATGTACTTTGATTCTGTACGCGGCAATCGCCCGCAAAATAGCCAGTGGTTGGAGCCTTTAGTCTGACAGGTTTTGCATTCAGTCCGCACAAGGTATATTAAACAGCATGGAGCAACTCCCCCGAATGCGCGACACTGGAAAATATAGTCATGGCGGGTAAAGTAAGGATCAAGTGCGGCGATATTTGGGCCGCGCGTCTGATGGATCAGTTAGCGGCGTCCCCGGAGGGTGCTGCCGAATGGATGGAAGAACACACGCACATTCTGAGCAGCACCATTGATAGCTTGTCCGGCTTGTTTCGCGTTGATGATGAGTTGGCGTACCTCAAACTTTACCGCTTCAAATCATTCCGTCACAAAGCGCTGCTCCGTTTAGGTAGAGCACAGTCCATGCGTAACTTTCGCAGGGCTGGCAAGCTCTATGAAAAATGCCTTGCCGTGCCGCAGCCGCTAGCCTGCCTGGCGGTGCAGCAGGGCACCTTGTTAGCCATTGAGGGTTTGTCTGGCGGTGGGAATCTCGCCGAGCTGTGGCACAACCGCACTACGCTGGATGGTTTCGAAGGTATGATGCGATCTGCCGGAGAAACACTGGCGACCTTGCACGTTGCCGGATACACCTATGGTGATTGCGGTTGGGCCAAGCTCTACTGGAATGGACAACGTGTTTATCTGACCGATCTGGACAGCACCCGAAAATGTGCCGTCGGCGGTGTACCACAGTCGCGAGATTTGGCGCGATTCACGGCTAATGCGGAAGAATTTGGGATTGGCTTATCGTTATTCGAACAATTTCTGGAAGTATATTTAGAGGGCGTGCCGGGCACTCGACGCGAGGTGATCGAGAATATGATACGGCCTCTTTACCGAATTCGTGGCCAGCATTTGTCGGGTGGATACGGGCAGCGCCTGGTGTGATCACTCGTCAATCGATGCGTGTTAGCACACAGCATCAGAGTTAACGGGCAGACGCCGTACAGCACGGCGATAGGCCTCCACTGCGAGTATTTTGGCTTCCACTGAGGACAGGTCGCGCATCTGGCGCCGCCAGGCGCGGAAGAAGCGCATGCGGTCCGTTCGGCCGAGATCGGCCAGTGACAGCATGTTCAGCTGGATCAGGTTTCGCAGTAACAGCCGTCCTGGTGTCGGGATTCTTCGCGTGTTGCGCCCATTGTTCATCAAGGTAAACCGAAACCCATCCTGCACCTCTGCGGCCAGTATATTTTCCGGTCTCAGGTCACCGTGAATAAAACCGGTTGCATGTACCCGACCGATAAACGTGCCCAGCGCATGCAGTAGCTGGCGTCTCAGTTGCAACTGTTCGGTGTCATGGCCTGCGACAGTCTCGCGCAGCCAGCGATCCATGCGCTCGCCGGGGGCGGCAACGGTAAACAGATACTCCCCTGACCCTGGAATTTTTCCCCACAGAACACTGTGAGGTGCGTCGATTCCCATCAGTAACAGTGTGTCGGCATTGAGGCGGGCACGCGTCGCGCGACTCCCCCTGACCCGGCCTCTCAGTTTTGCGGCGGGACTACGCCTGAGGAATTCCTTGTAATAAATCTGACGCTTTGGGTTGAAAGCGACCCGCGTGAACGGCGAGCTTTTCACCCGCTCCCAGCCGTCAGGCAAATAGTCGTCTGACAGTTGCAGGGCCCATTGGCGCAACTTATCGGCGTCGGAATCAGTACTAATCGCGGTGCACCTCGTGAAAACCCTGCTGACACTATACTACTCGGCTCCCCCGGCCGGTCTCTACCTTTTTGTTTGAGCTCGCGCTGCAGTGGCCACGGGCAGAGTGTGCGGTTATCATTACGACCAAACTGATGGCAGTAGTTTGGAAACAGAGGGACTGATTTGACGCAAAAAGTATTAGTGCTAGGCGCCAGCGGACAGCTCGGTCGTGAATTACAGCGTACTCAGCCATCCAGTGTGGAATGTGTGCCCATGACGCGCGCGCAACTCGATATTGGCGACCCCCGTGCCGTAGCTGAATGTCTTCAGCGCTTGGCGCCACAGCGGGTTATTAATGCCGCGGCCTATACCGCAGTTGATAAAGCCGAATCCGAATCTGCCGCCGCGCATCGCGGCAATGCCGAAGGCCCGGGTGTGCTGGCAAGCGCCTGTGCCCGGCAGGGTTCAAGGCTTATTCACATTTCTACCGACTTCGTATTTGATGGCGCAGCGTCCCAGCCCTATCTGCCAGAGGCTGACACCGCACCGTTGGGAGAGTACGGACGCAGCAAGCGCGAGGGTGAGCGGGCAGTATTGAGCGCGCTGCCGGAGGCGTTGATCCTGCGCACTGGCTGGGTGTATTCGAGTTTTGGCGGGAATTTCGTCAAGACGATGCTGCGCCTGATGGGTGAGCGCGATGAACTGGGAGTGGTCGCCGATCAGGTCGGAACGCCAACCTGGGCGCACGGCTTGGCCGAAGCGATATGGGCCGCTGCAGTGCGACCACAGCTGCAGGGTTTTTATCACTGGAGTGATGCCGGGGTCTGTAGCTGGTATGACTTTGCGGTGGCCATCTATGAGGAGGCGCTAGCCCTCGGGTTGCTGGCCAAACCGGTGAAGATTCGCCCGATTGCTTCGGCCGAGTACCCCACGCCAGCGCAGCGCCCGGCCTACAGTGTATTGGACAAGACCAGCAGCTGGCGTGATTTTGCCGTGGAGGGCGTGCATTGGCGCGGGCAATTGCGGGCGATGCTCATCGACTATAAGGAGCTGGCGGATGCCTAAAGCGCTTTTGGTAACCGGGGCAGCCGGTTTTATCGGTGCTAATTTTGTGCACTACTGGATGCAGCAGCATCCCGAGGACAAGGTGGTGGCCTATGATGCACTCACCTACGCGGGCAACCGCGCCAACCTTGACGCGCTGCAGGACAACAAGAACTTTAGTTTTGTTCACGCTGACATCTGCGACTATGATCGGGCGTTACAGGCACTGCGTGAACACCGTATTGATACGGTGGTGCATTTTGCCGCCGAGAGTCACGTGGATCGTTCGATTACCGGCCCGGATGCCTTTATCGAAACCAACATTGTTGGCACCTATACCTTGTTAAAAGCGGCGCGAGAAGTCTGGTTGTCCAGTGACAAGCCTCTGCCTCACCGTTTTCACCATGTGTCCACCGATGAGGTGTATGGTTCACTGAGTATCGACGCGTCAGGGTTTCATGAGCAGCAAAAATACGAACCCAACTCGCCCTATTCCGCCAGCAAGGCGGCATCTGATCATCTGGTGCGAGCCTATCATCACACTTACGGCTTGCAGGTAAGTACCAGCAATTGTTCTAATAACTATGGCCCGTATCACTTCCCGGAAAAACTGGTCCCCCTGTGTCTCACCAATATCCTGCGCGGACGAGCGCTGCCGGTCTACGGTGACGGCAGTAATATTCGTGACTGGCTGTACGTAGACGACCACTGCCGTGGGATCGAGCTGGTCTTGCAGCGCGGCGAGGTGGGGGAAACCTACAATATTGGCGGTAACAATGAGTGGAATAACCTGGATATTGTGGGCCTGCTGTGCGACCAGATGGATGCGCGCTTTGCTGCAGATCCCTCGCTGTCAGCTCGCTTTCCTGATGCACCGGGCAGCGCGGGTAGCAGCGCTCGTGATCTGATTGTCTTCGTAGAGGATCGCGCTGGACACGACTGGCGTTATGCGATCGATGCCTCCAGAATCATGGATGAGCTGGGCTATGTGCCGCATGAGAGTTTCGAAACGGGTCTGCAACGCACTCTGGATTGGTATCTGTCCAACGAGGAATGGTGGCGGCCTCTGTTGCCTGCGTGACAGGCAATAGGCACCTGCCAAACAGCACTGGCGCTGTTTAATCAAAGCGCGGACACTTATTCCAGCTGAGTCCCTCTGCATCCTTGGCAGATAATTGCGGGGTCTCTCCCGCAGGCACCGGCCACTTGATACCCACGGTAGGGTCGTTCCAGGCCAATGTGTGTTCACTGGCTGGATGGTAGATGTCTGTGCACTTATAGATAAAATCCGCGTAATCGGATGTGACGTAGAAGCCGTGGGCAAATCCTGGCGGAACCCACAGCATGCGCTGATTCTCGTCACTGACGCTTACGCCAAACCACTGTCCAAGGGTTGGGGAACTCTGGCGTAGATCCACGGCGACATCGAATACTTCGCCAGAAGTCACTCGCACCAGTTTGCCCTGGGTACGCTCTGTCTGGAAATGCAGGCCGCGCAAGATGCCATGTGCGGAACGGCTGTGGTTGTCCTGAACAAAATCGAGGTCGAACCCCGCCGCGCGGAACGCCTCGCGGTTCCACGTTTCCATAAAGAACCCGCGCTGGTCACCGAAGACGGTGGGTTCCAGCAGGTAGACGTCTTTTAGAGGGGTTTCTACAAATTTCATGCGAAAACGGCTCCTTCTTCTCTGAGCAGGCTCTTCAGATATAGTCCGTAGCCGCTTTTCTCCAGTGGTTTGGCCAGCGCTAACAACTGTTCTGCGTCGATGTAGCCCTTGCGGTAGGCTACTTCTTCCGGGCAGGCGATTTTCAGGCCCTGGCGCTCCTCCACCACACGGATGAAATTGGCTGCGTCGAGCAGCGAATTATGGGTGCCGGTATCCAGCCACGCGGTACCGCGGCTCATGACCTCTACTCGCAGATCGCCCCGTTCCATATAAGCTTTGTTGATGTCTGTTATCTCCAGTTCGCCACGGAGTGAAGGGCGTACCGCCTTGGCTATATCAATCACGTCATTGTCGTAGAAATACAAACCGGTGACAGCGTAGTGGGAGCGCGGATTGGCGGGTTTTTCCTCAATATTCTCGGCTACGCCGTTTTTGTCAAAGCTGACCACCCCGTAGCGCTCGGGATCCTGCACATAATAGGCGAAAACGGAGGCGCCCGTGTCGCGGCTGGCTGCACTGGTCAGTTTCTGCGAAAAGCCTCCGCCGTAGAAGATATTGTCTCCCAGCACCAGGCTGGCTGGCGAATTGCCGATGAACTCTTCCCCTAAAATGAACGCCTGGGCAAGCCCGTCCGGGCTGGGTTGGACGGCGTAGCTGATGTTAATACCCCAGTTGGAGCCGTCACCGAGCAATTCGCTGAAGGCAAGCTGGTCACGCGGTGTGGTAATGATCAGGACATCCCGGATGCCGGCCAGCATCAAAGTGGCGAGCGGGTAGTAGATCATGGGCTTGTCATACACCGGCATCAATTGCTTGCTGACGGTGCTGGTCAGGGGGTGCAGGCGGGTACCTGACCCACCCGCGAGGATGAGACCTTTATAGGGCTTGGATGTCATTAGAAACAGTCCTGGCTGGAAAATGAACGATTATAGCGGCATCTGCGCGAAATTGGCGACTGAGAGTCCAAGCCTGATCCGCAACACCCATTTTGCACGAATCGATCATCATAGTTCAGGTGTATATCCCACTTGAAAAGGCCGGGGCTGGATTTTTAACCGGCAGGTGAGTAGAATCTACACCCTTTTGATAGTGGCTTTCGGGAAGATCGGTGCAATTCAGTGCACATCGAGGCCCCAGTGCCCGCTTCACAACTCCACGTAACTAACTCTATTAAGACAGTTGAGAGGAAGCTGATATTTCGCATCTTGGTACCGTGCAGAAAAAACTACGGCCAATGACAGGCGCGTCGGATAAAACCGTGCACACAGAAGCGGTAGAGCATCCGCTGCGTATTGCGCTGTTGGGCTACCGCAGCCAGCCACATGGCGGCGGTCAGGGTGTGTATATACGTTACCTGAGCAAGGCCTTGGTGGAGGCGGGCCATACCGTTGATGTGATCTCCGGTCCGCCTTATCCGCACCTGGACCCCAGGGTGCGCCTGATCCAACTGCCCAGCATGGATCTGTTTGTGAATGGCTTGGGGTCCCTGCGACCGCACCACCTTAGGTCGCTTAGCAATATTATCGAGTGGCTGAGTCAGCTGACCGGTGGATTTGCCGAGCCCCGGACGTTTGGGCGGCGAGCGGTAAAGTACTTGCGCCAGCACGGCCACAACTACGACCTGATCCATGACAACCAGAGCCTCAGCTACGGCATGCTGGAAATCCAGAAAATGGGATTACCGCTGGTGACCACAGTACACCACCCTATCACCAGTGATTTACGTATTGCCCTTGGCGCCGCGCGCACTTGGCGGGAGCGAATGTTCATCAGGCGCTGGCATTCGTTCTTGAACATGCAGAAAAAAGTCATTAAGCAGCTGCGCAATATCGTCACGGTTTCAGATTGTTCCAGGCAGGACATCGCCAGAGATTTCGGATTACAACCGGCGGGTATCGCCCTCGCACATAATGGCATCGACATCGAAGTGTTCAAGCCGCTGCCTGGTGTCGAACGCAATCCTATGCGGTTGATGGCCACATGCTCCGCCGATGCGCCGCTTAAAGGCCTGCGCTATCTTCTGTACGCATATGCTCGCCTGCTTGAGAGCTACCCTGATCTGGAGTTGTTATTGGTCAGCAAGCCCAATCCCGGTGGCAAGACCGAGCGCTTGGTGAGTCGCTTGGGGCTGGTCGATAAAGTACGTTTCGTCAACGGTATCAGCACCGAGCAGATGGTGCAGTATTACGCCGAAGCGGCAATTACAGTGGTGCCCTCGGTCTATGAGGGGTTCGGGCTGCCAGCGGGTGAGGCGATGGCCTGTGGTGTGCCTGTAGTTTCGACTGACGGCGGCGCGTTACCTGAGGTGGTGGGCGATGCCGGTGTGATTGTGCCGGCTAAAAATGTCGATGCACTGGCAGCGGCGATCGACGCGCTGCTGCAGGACCCGCAGAAGCGCGCTGATCTGGGTGCTCGTGGGAAACAGCGTATCGAAGAGAATTTTTGTTGGCAGGTATGTGCCGGACAGATGACGAAGTATTACCGACAGGTGTTGGCAAATGAAAACAGTTGATTTCAAGCGCCTGCCACTGGCCGCGGGCGATATTGTACTGGACCTGGGTTGCGGCGAAGGCCGTCATGTCATCAGTGCCTATGTCGAGGCGAACATACATTCTGTCGGGGTGGACCTGTCGCTGGAAGACCTGAAAATCGCCCGCGAACGCTTTGCCAGTTTTGCCGAACCGGACAACGATGACAAATCGTTTGGCTTGTCATCCGCCAGCGCTCTGGACCTGCCATTCGCCGACAATACGTTCGACAAGGTTATTTGTAGCGAGGTGTTGGAACATATTCCGGATTATCATAGTGCACTGCGTGAGATAGAGCGTGTGCTTAAGCCTGGTGGGTTCTTTTGTGCCAGTGTGCCACGTCGCTGGCCGGAAAAAATTTGTTGGGCCCTGAGTGAAGGCTACTACAATGTTCCGGGCGGCCACCTGCGCATCTTTCGCAGTGATGAGTTGCGTAGTGAAATCGAGTGTTTGGGGTTTACTCATTATGACCGCCATTGGGCACACGCACTGCATGTGCCGTTCTGGTGGCTAAAATGCCTGTTTTGGCAGACTCAGGACAGCAACTGGCTGGTGAAACAATATCACCGCCTGCTGGTGTGGGACCTGATGAAGAATCCGGCGTTGACCCGGATCCTGGAGAAGAGCATGAATCCTTTCATGGGCAAGAGTGTGGTGATGTATTTCCGTAAGGAGGCCGCTTCATGAGTGGGCTATATCTCAGCAGGGGGCTTTTTCCAGAAGAGTTTCTGCGCCCTACGGTGAATTTTATTCTCGATTGTCAGCTTGGCAGCGGCGAGATACCCTGGTTTGAAGGCGGCTACACCGATCCCTGGGATCATGTGGAATCGGCGATGGGCCTATCGATAGGTGGTGAGTTGGATGCCGCGCGCAGAGCTTATGAGTGGCTGGCCCAGAAACAGCTTGATGATGGTAGCTGGTGGGCCTCGTATCGCGGAGATGAAATCGACAATGCCAATCGACGCGAATCGAATTTTGTCGCCTACTTGGCAACCGGTGTTTGGCACCACTATTTGATCAGCGCAGATACCGACTTCCTGCGGGCAATGTGGCCTGTCGTCGACAAGGCGGTGAGCTTCGTGTTGTCGCTACAGTCTGAGTACGGCGAAATTGATTGGGCGGTTGATGGAAGCGGGCAAGCCAAGGGCGATGCTCTGGTCACTGGTTGCAGCTCCATTTATAAGAGCCTGGAGTGTGCACATAACATCGCGGTTACTCTGGGAGAGGACCGCGCGAAGTGGTTAACGGCCCGTGAGCGCCTGGGCAAAGCCCTGCGGCATAAGCCGGAGCGGTTTGATCGTACCTGGGAAACTAAATCCCGCTATTCCATGGACTGGTTTTATCCGGTACTTACAGGCGTCTACACCGGCGCGGATGCGCGTGCGCGGCTGGCAGCCCGTTGGGATGAATTCGTGGAAGAAGGGCTGGGCTGTCGTTGCGAAAAGCAGCAGCCGTGGGTGACCATTGCTGAAAGTTGTGAGCTGGTCATGGCACTGTTGGCGGCTGGAGATCATGCGCGAGCGGTAGAAGTCTACAGTTGGCTCCAGCAGTGGCGTGTCAGTGACGGCTCTTACTGGACAGGTTACCAGTTGGTGGAAGATCTACTGTGGCCAGATGAGAAGCCTACCTGGACTGCGGGCGCCATTATGTTGGCGGCGGATGCCCTCACCAAGCACACTGCAGCATCAGACCTGTTTTGCAGCGTCAAATTGCTGGGCGAGCAGGAAGCTGTGCCTGCACGTCGTATTTTGGTGGATTAAAGGATTCAATTACTTGGGGTAGGCACTATAAGCGCCGCAATAACCCCAGACTGTTGACCTGACCCAGGTCCTCGAACAAGCCAGACGCCTTTGCCATGCGATAGATCGCGTATGGCGCCTGCCCTCCCGCATGGGCATCCTCAAACAAATCATGAATCGCCAGCACCCCACCGCGCATCAAATGTGTGGCCCAGCAGCGATAGTCGGTGAGTGCGGCGTCCATACTGTGGCCGCCATCGATAAACACCATCGCCAGCGGTGTCTGCCAGTGCCTTGCCGCCGCCTCCGATCCCGCGACCACCGGCACTACCACGTCATCGAGACCGGCCTGGCGAATATTGCGGCGAAACTCACGGAAGGTATCCATGATGGCCTCGTCTGCATCGTACAGCGCGGGGTCGTGGAAAAACTCACCCCGTTGGTGTTCCTCCGAGCCGCGATGATGGTCCAGCGCAAACACCGTGCTGTCGTTGTTGCGGCACGCCAGTCCCAGGTAAATGGTGGATTTTCCGCAGTAGCTGCCAATTTCCAGCACTGGTCCCCGCGCGCTGAGCTGCAGTGCGTGGTCATACAGTGCCTGCGCTTCGTCCTCGGCCAGAAAGCCCTTGATATCATTGATGTCGGCGGGCAGGTTGGGGATCATTTTGGAAGAATCTCGGGCTGGGTGATGGCATAGCAGCACAGGGAGTTGGCCTGATGGCGAAACACCTTGCTGCTTGGACTGCCGTTATTTGGGTGCTGTCACGGAGGTGGCAGAACGTGCGGATGGCGGCACCAGGAAGGAATCCAGCCGGATCACGTCCTCGGGACTGAGGAGCCCGGCCTGTTCTTTGAGACGCATCAGATTGAGTACATAATCGTAGCGACTGTTAGCGTAATCGCGCTCGGCCTGAAATAGCGTATTCTGGGCGTTCAGGACATCGACCACGTTGCGGGTTCCTACTTCGTAGCCGGCCTGCGTTGCATCCAGAGAGCTTCTGGAAGATATGATGCTTTGTTTGCGTGCGGCAATCCGTGAGACATCGCTCAAAACGGTCATATGCAGTGAGCGTGTATTGGTCACTATATTGCGTGACAGGTTGATAAGCTGCTCGCGCTGGGAATTGTACTCCTGAGCGGATTTGCGCCGATTTGCGCTAATCGCACCGCCGCTAAATAAAGGAACACTGACTTGGACCTGCCACATACTCTCTTCGGAGTTGCTGTCTGGTGGGGTGGTAAACACGGAGTCGGGCCTTGACGTATTGCTGCCGCTGACATCGAAGTTTGAGTATTCATAGCCACCGGTGACAACGGGCGCATGTTCCATTTTAAAGGCTTTGGCGTTCTGGCGCGCCGCTTCTTGCCGATACCGCGCTGACTGCAGCTCGAAGTTATTGGCTAGCGAGAAATCTACCCAGGCGGCACGCTCAGCCGGGTTCGGCGGCACAATTTTGAAATCATCGACGAGCACATTGAGGTTTGCCTGTGGCTGACCCGTGAGGACGGAGAGTCGCTCCAGGGCGACCGATACATTGTTTTCGTCCACTATGCGGTTGACTTGGGAGAGATCCCGGGCTGCCTGTGCTTCGTAAACATCTGTGATGGCAATCAAACCCACTTCGAAACGCTGTTGTGTCTGCTCCAACTGGCGCTCAAATGCGCGCTCCTGGGCTTGTGATGCAGAAAGATTGTCCTGTGCGCGCAGTACCAGCAGATAGGCTTCCACTACTCGCACAATCAGGTTTTGTTGGTTGGACGCAAATGTCGCCTCTGCCTCTTTGGTGACTTCCTTACCGGATTGAAAGCTAAACCAGGCGGACAAATCGAATAAAGGCTGACTGAGGGATATTACATAGCCGTCGGTGTCAGTGTTGCGGTTGCTGGCTATTTCACGAATGACGAGGGCCTCGCTGATGTCCTGGGAGGGCTGAAGAGCATCTGTGTCTGCGTCCGAATTCTGGTAAGAATAGGCCGCAGACACTTGTGGCAACAGTGCTGAACGGGCTAGATTCTCCGTTTCCCGCCTGGCCAGATACGTCGCCTCTTCGGCTTTCAACTGGGCGTCGTTCTCCAGGGCCAGTTCGTAAATATCGCGCAGTGAATCAGCCTGCAAACTGACGCAACTGAGCGAGAGTGTCAGCGTCGAGAGCGCGACAATCAGATTTCTCATGCAATAATTCCCCGGAGGAGTCGTAACCGTCTTGGTGAGCAGCAGTTTAACAGTCTACGGACTGTGATGCATACATCGAAACGGCAATGAAAAGGTGCAGTTAATCGTGGTTTGTGCGATCTTAGATCACGGTGTTACGTTAGTGTGCTGGTGCTTTTTACCCGCGTCATCGTAATTTTTTGGAGCTATTTTAAGGGGCGAGGCCTCGGAATCGGTTGTGCAGAAGCTAAAGCAAAAGCCATTCAGACTCGATTTAACCCAGCTGCATGCCATCTGTGATGCTAACTACGCTCGGCTGCTTCGCCTTTTCCCGGATTATGAAAACAGCAACTCGCGGGATCTTCTGGTTGGCACTGCAAAAGTGCGCCTGTCCGTGACAGAGCGCTGTCGCTATACAACGATATTCCAATTGCACCAACAGCGTGCTGAATCGCGCTGGCTGGGCATGTTGCGCGTGGAGGTACGCGCCTATCACGATGTGCGTATGCTGGAAGTTACGGTGTTTCAGTCCTCTCGCCAAGTAGCAGCGCGCTACCATTACCCAAACGAACGCATGTTTGCACAAGATGAAAAGTACCAGCAGAATCGCTTTCTGGCAGATTGGTTGGAACATTGCCTGCAAAATGGGCGGGCCTCGTTTCACGTCGAGGCGCCTCTGACGGACTCTCGGCCCGGTTAGTCTCGCCAGTCCCCTCATGCCTCAGCCTCAGCACACTGTTCAATTTATCGACGTACCAGACGAAGTGGTGCGTGTCGTGCAGCTGACCGATACACATTTGTGCCAGACTCGCGGCGGCACGTTGCTGGGAATGGATACCGACCACTCCCTGCAGGCAGTTATCGATCTGGTCAAACAAGAGCGACCAGACGTGCATTTGTTGCTAGGCACGGGGGATCTCTCAGACGGCGGTGCCCGACCGGCCTACGACCGCTTACAGCGCTATTTTGACCAGTTGAGCCCAGACAACTACTGGCTGCCGGGCAATCATGACAGGCGCGAGGCCATGGTGGCAGCCGCCAGCCGCCCCGATCGTCTCTGTAAGGAAATTCGTGTCGCCCGGTGGCAGGTGCTTCTATTAGATTCCCAGGTGCCAGGGCAAGTCGGCGGCGCATTAGGCGAGCTTGAACTGGCACTGTTGGAGAGCGCGTTACAGGTTGCGGAGCAAGATGCACTGCACACCCTGGTGTGTTTACACCATCAGCCCGTGACGATTGGCTGTGGTTGGCTGGACGAGCAAATGGTCGCCGATGCCGATGCCTTTTTTGCTGTGCTGGATCGCTATCCCGGCGTTCGCGCAGTTCTTTGGGGGCACGTGCATCAGGAGATAGATCGCCAGCGCAACGGCGTTCGTTTGCTGGCGTCACCTTCAACTTGTGTACAGTTTGCCGCCGGTTGTGAGAATTTCAAAGCCGACGATCAGCCGCCCGGTTATCGCTGGCTGGAATTACACAGTGATGGACGTATTGAAACCGCTGTATCCCGGGTGAGGGATATACACTTCGAGGTAGAACTCGACTCTGGAGGCTACTTATAACTGCGTCCTGCGCAGCGTACGTTATACAATGGTTCCGCCCCAATTTCCCAGTAAACCATGAAAAGTTAAAGTAATGAGCCAATATACCGCCGAAGACATTGAAGTCCTTACGGGACTAGAGCCGGTGCGAAAGCGCCCCGGTATGTACACTGACACCACCCGCCCCAACCACCTCGCCCAGGAAATCATCGACAACAGCGTCGATGAGGCACTGGCCGGGCATGCCGACGAAATCAGTGTCAGTATGAATAAGGACGGCTCGGTGAGCGTGTCCGACAATGGCCGGGGCATGCCGGTCGATATCCACCCGGGGCAGGGCAAGCCTGGTGTAGAAGTGATACTGAGTACTCTGCACGCCGGGGGTAAATTTTCGGATAAAAATTACCAGTTCAGCGGTGGTTTGCACGGTGTGGGTGTTTCAGTGGTTAACGCCCTGTCCAGTGCGCTGGAGGTGCTGATCCGCCGTGATGGCAATATTTACCGTATGACCTTCGCCGGCGGGGAAAAGAAAACCGATCTGGAAGTCGTCGATAGCTGTGGCAAGCGCAATACCGGCACCACAGTAACCTTTACGCCTGACCCAAAGTATTTCGATTCCATCGTCTTCTCCCTGTCCCGCTTGAGGCATGTGCTGCGCGCCAAGGCCGTGTTGTGTCCGGGGCTGCGAGTCAAATTCAAGGATGAAAAAAAGGGCGAGTCAGACGAGTGGTATTACGAGGCGGGTCTCACGGATTATCTCGCTGACGCTACCATCGATTTACCAGTGATTCCTGAAGTCCCCTTTGTGGGCAGTTTCAGTGGTAGCAACTCGGGCGTCGACTGGGCTGTGCAGTGGTTGCCGGAAGGTGGCGACGTGGTGGCGGAGTCCTACGTGAACCTGATTCCGACTATTCAAGGTGGCACGCACGTCAACGGTATGCGCACTGGATTGCTGGATGCAATGCGCGAATTTTGTGAGTTGCGCAATCTGCTGCCGCGTGGCATCAAGCTCGCCCCGGATGATATCTGGGATCGTTGCTGCTATGTGCTGTCGTCCAAGATGGGCGATCCGCAATTTTCTGGTCAGACCAAGGAGCGATTGTCGTCGCGTGAAGCCGCAGCATTTGTGTCCGGTGTGGTTAAGGATGCGTTTAGTTTGTGGCTGAACCAGCACACGGAAGAAGCTGAGCAACTGGCGGATTTGTGCATCAGTAACGCGCAGGGTCGTTTGCGCCTGGCCAAACAGGTGACGCGTAAGAAGGTGACCGCTGGCCCCGCATTGCCCGGTAAGCTGGCAGATTGCTCGGGCGGTGATGCCTCTCGCGGCGAACTGTTTTTGGTCGAGGGCGATTCTGCTGGAGGCTCCGCCAAACAGGCACGCAACCGTGAGTTCCAGGCCATCCTGCCGCTGCGCGGCAAGATTCTCAATACCTGGGAGGTAGATTCACAGCAGATTCTCGCGTCGCAGGAGGTGCACAATATTTCGATCGCCATGGGCATCGATCCTCTCAGCGATGATCTTTCCGGATTGCGCTACCACAAAATCTGTATTCTGGCGGACGCGGACTCTGACGGCCTGCATATTGCGACCCTGATTTGCGCGCTGTTTGTGCGCCACTTCCGGCCGCTGGTCGCGGCGGGCCACGTTTACGTCGCGATGCCGCCCCTGTATCGTATCGATGTCGGCAAGGAAGTGTTCTACGCCCTGGATGAGGCGGAAAAACAGGGCGTGCTCGATCGCATCGAGGCGGAGAAGAAAAAAGGTAAGGTCAACGTGCAGCGCTTCAAGGGCCTCGGCGAAATGAACCCGCTGCAGCTGCGTGAAACCACCATGGACCCGGATACACGGCGTCTCGTGCGCCTGGTACTGGACGCAGGTGACGACACCAACGCGATGCTGGATATGTTGCTGGCGAAGAAACGTGCACCGGATCGCAAAGCGTGGCTGGAAGAGAAAGGAGATCTTGCGGAAGTGGCACTCTGAGCCGGAGTGCGACGAGGGCCAAGCGCTAGTATGCCGATCAAAAGTAGAATACGAACGGTCAGGGATTTTCCCAAAAAGGACATTATGTTCAGGGATGTGACGTCCTTGATAGCCGATCCGGTGGGCTTGCGTTTGAGCGTAGATGATTTTGCGAAACACTACAGGGATATTGCCATTGATCTGGTGGTGGGCATTGATTCGCGTGGCTTCATCTTCGGTGGAGCGCTGGCGTATTTGCTGGGCAAGGGCTTCGTTGTGATACGCAAAAAAGGCAAGTTGCCGGCAGAGACCGTTTCTGAGCCGTACGAACTGGAATACGGTACCGATACTCTCGAGATTCACAGGGACGCCATTGCCGAGGGCCAGCGAGTACTTATCATCGATGATCTGATAGCCACCGGCGGAACGGCCGTGGCGGCAATCAACCTCGTTCGAAAGCTGGGTGGTGTCGTAGCGGGGTTTGCCGTGGTGGTAAATTTGCCCGATATAGGCGGTAGCCGGAAAATTCAGAAGCTCGGTGTGACGAGTTACTGGCAGGCCGAGTTTGAGGGCGACTGACGGCAATGTGCGTGCGCAAAGCCTGTGATCAGGGGGGGGTACCTTGAACTACTGGGTATTTAAATCCGAGCCCGATGAATTCGGCATTGATCATCTGGTGGCGTTGAATCGGCAAACCATCCGCTGGGACGGTATTCGCAATTACCAGGCGCGTAACAACTTGCGCGATCTGGTCCAAGAAGGCGACCTCGTGCTGTTCTACCATTCGAGCTGCAAGTACATCGGCATCGCCGGCACCATGGAAGTGGTGACGGCAGCTTACCCGGACCCCGCCCAGTTCAACCCCGACAGTAAATACTATGATGCTAAGTCCAGTATGGATACTCCGCGCTGGTATAGCGTGGATGTTCGTCTACTCGAGAAATACCCTGAGGTGATCCCGACAAAAGTGTTGAAAGCTCATCCGGTGACGGCTGAATTGAGTATTTTCAAGCAGGGTCGACTCTCCATTGCGCCCGTTAGTGCGAAACAGTGGAGCGCTGTGCAAACACTAATTTAGGCTTGATCGGTTCGCGAGGATTGTGCGGCTGGTAATATACGATAGGGCATCGCCAACTTAACTGTCTCAAGTTGGTAGAATCGGCCAATGAATGC
>TARA_B110000503_G_scaffold75685_1_pt1 | contig 47580 bp, 38 predicted proteins | sample TARA_B110000503 | Tara Oceans TARA_B110000503 (sample SAMEA4397472) | marine metagenome | biome: Polar Biome; feature: [SRF] surface water layer (ENVO:00010504); material: water (ENVO:00002006), including particulate matter (ENVO:01000060) such as... | depth 5 m | reverse complement strand
CAAGGCCCTTAGGAAACTAAGGGCTTTTTTTATGCGCTATTTTTAAGACTCCTCACTATCTTTATCTTATGAGTACTATTGATTTCAATTGTGATTTGGGGGAGAGGTTAGGTGTCCATAATATAGATACTGATGAGGCGCTTTTGGCATTTGTTAGTAGCTGCAATATTGCATGTGGCTTTCATGGGGGCGATCCTTTGGTCATTTCGCTCACTATTAAGGAGGCGATGAGACAAGGCGTGCGAATGGGGGCCCACCCATCATATCCGGATTTACAGGGATTTGGAAGGCGTTCTATGCAATTTAGTAGCCAAGAAATGGTGGCCTTTGTACTTTATCAGGTTGCCGCTCTGAAGGGTATGGTTCAGGCATATGGAGGTGAGTTAGCCCATGTGAAACCGCATGGGGCTTTGTATAATGATGCAGCTTGTGATGAAAAGATAGCGGCAAGTATTTATGAGGCGGTGACCTCGATTGATCATAAATTGCGAATCTTTGGCTTGCCTAATTCGGCCCATGAGTATGTTTCGAATAAAATGGGCCTTCAATTTGTGCCTGAGGGATTTGCTGACAGAAGATATGATCACGGCGGTCAGTTAGTATCAAGGGATATTGCAGGGAGTGTTTTGAGTGATCCCAAAGAAGTAATTGATCAGGTATTACGGCTAATCAGGCGTGAGCCAATTATTACCTCATCACATACGCAGATCCAATTAGAGGTTGAGACGATTTGTTTTCATGGGGATCACTCCAATAGCTTGGAAATATTATCAAGAGTAATAATGGCAGTTAGTGCGGAAGGATACAATATTGGCGTTGCGTGATGCAGAAGGTAATACATTGGAGTTATCTCGGGGAAAGGGCTATTGAGATTGCTAGCTTGTCTGATGAGCCAAATTTTTACGTTGGATTGAGTGATTTTTTGAAAAGAAAATTAATCTTAGAGATAGAGGATATTTATATTACAGATCACAGCATCACGGTCCAATTCAAATTTGCGTTGTCACTTCCCGTTGATGATTTGATTGTATTAGTTGAAGGCTATGATCATCAAGATGATGTAATCAGTAATCAGCCAGTGATCTCCATTCCAATATGTTATGATTCCGAATTCATGATGGATGCGCAGCATCTACAAAAACAATTGAACCTAGATTTTGATAGCCTTATTGAGTTGCACTTGGCGGGATCTTATAGGGTTGCTATGTTTGGATTTATGCCTGGATTCCCCTATCTGTCCGGATTAAATGATCTTTTGAGCGTACCGAGATTGGCTACACCACGCAAGCGCGTACCAAAAGGCGCGGTAGCTATTTCCAATAATATGTGTGGTATTTATCCCAATACCTCACCAGGGGGTTGGAATATAATTGGTAGGTCTCCCTTTAAGTTATTTGACGAATGTGATGACCCTCCTGTCAGGCTAAAATTGGGTCAAGCCGTGCAATTTTGCCGTATCTCAAAATCCGAATACGATGCCTATCTCGGTGATTAAAATTATAAAAACGACCAGCTTGGTCACCATTCAATCCAAGCAACGAACTGGATTCAGGAAATTTGGGGTTCCAAGTTCAGGATTTCAAGATGAGCATGGTGCTTATTTGGGTAATTGGCTTGTCGGCAACGACCGTGAGGCGCCTAGTATAGAGGTTTTTGGAAATATGCTGGTGTTTGAAGCGTTAAGTGAATGTGTGATCGCTATTGGAGGCGCTTGTTCTAGACTATTGATTAATGATCAGCAGGGTCTTTTAAACCAAGCACATAAATTGGTCCTTAATGATGTTGTAGTGGTCGAAAATGTAACAGCTGGATCGATATTTTATCTATCAATAGCTGGTATTTTCTTTGGCGAATCAGTAATGGGAAGTGTTGCTACTGATTTGACAAATGGTTGGGGCGGATTTCAAGGGCGGATTTTAAAAAAGGGAGACTTAATTCTAGGAACCCCAACGTTAAGGGTAACCAATAGAAACTTTACAATAGCGTCAACGCATTCGCAGTTTACCAAAAATATAACTATTCATATTATTGCGGGACCAGAAGCGCATTTATTTTCTAAGCAAGTATTGGATGAATTTTACGGAGAATCATTTGCGTTATCCGCGGACTCTAATCGTGTGGGCTACCGGTTGTCAGGAACTAAAATCAAGTCATTAGCGGGTGATATCTCTTCCAAAACGGTATTAAGAGGAACAATTCAAGTTCCGCCTTCCGGAGATCCTATTATCTTAATGGCGGATGGACCTACTACTGGTGGATATCCTAGAATAGGAGTGGTAGCCGATGCCGACATAGGCCTATTAGCTCAAGTTAGGATAGGTGGCCGAGTAAGGTTTAGGTTATGTACGCCAGATCAGGCGAGAAGAAATAGTTTTAACCAGCGAATTAGGCTAAACTTGTTTGAGGAATAAAAAAGGGGCTGGTGTAATCACGCCAGCCCCTTTTTTATGTGAAACTTAGGACTTAGTCTTGTTTCGTTTTGTCATTTCCAGCAATTGAATTCCTCATGTCTGTATCGGCTTCAATATTTTGAAATTTATAATAATCCATGATCCCCAGTTGCCCATTTTTAAAAGCTTCAGCGATGGCCATCGGGATAGCTGCTTCCGCTTCAATGACTTTGGCTCTTGCTTCTTGAGCTTTGGCGATCATTTCTTGCTCTAAGGCAACGGCCATGGCGCGTCTTTCTTCCGCTTTAGCCTCAGCAACTTTTAGGTCGGCGTCAGCCTGATCAATCTGAAGTTTTGCGCCAATGTTTGTGCCGACATCAATATCAGCAATATCTATTGAAAGAATGTCAAATGCAGTACCTGCGTCAAGCCCTCTCCCCAAAACTAGTTTGGATATTTTATCTGGATTTTCTAGTACTTCTTTGTGTGACTTGGCAGATCCGACGCAGGTTACAATACCTTCCCCTACTCTTGCCAATATGGTTTCTTCGCCAGCGCCCCCAACTAGCTGCTGCAAATTCGCTCTAATGGTTACTTTGGCCTTTACTACAAGCTGTATACCATCAATGGCAACCGCAGCTACTGACGGCGTATTGATTACCTTTGGATTAACAGAAATCTGTACTGCCTCAAAGACATCTCTGCCAGCCAAATCAATGGCTGTAGCTTGTCTGAAAGACAGACTGATATTCGCTTTTTCTGCTGAAATCAAGGCTTTAATAACAAGAGGCACATCTCCCCCTGCTAGATAATGGGTTTCTAAATCGGAAGATTTCATATTTCTCTTCGTTTTACTTTGGTCGTCTTCGATAGACAAACCCGCTTTTGTGGCCGTGATTAATTGGTTGACAATAATGGACGGGGGCACTTTTCGAATGCGCATGAATACTAGTTCCAAGAGACCGACTCGAACACCAGAGAAAATTGCGGTAATCCACAAATTAATTGGAACAAAGTACAAGAAAATAAAAACGCCAATAATTATTGCAAAGACGGCCATTAACAACCCTAAACTATTTACCATGATTATGAAATTGAGTTAACAAAAATTTTACTGTGATCTATTTTAATAATTTTAATTTTCTGCCCATTACCTACGTAATCACCCATAGTCCGAACTTCTATTTCTTCGTTTTCAAATAAAGCCTTTCCCACGGGCCTTAAATCTGAGAGGGCAATCCCCATATCTCCTTCCTTTAAATAGGCACCCATTTGCTCATTTACCACACTGTCTATGGATCCTTTGAGCGATAGACCTTCCCAGGCGTCAGATTTTAACCCATATATCAAGCCAATAATTAGTGCCGAGGCTGATATACCTAGCGTAACATACCCTATTGGATTTCCGAAAATCACAAAAGCGTCATAAATACCATAGGCCAGACAAATGAAGCCCCCGATCCCAACAATAGTGGTGCCTGGCACAAACACAACTTCAATGATGAGCAAAAAGATTCCAAATAATATAAATCCGATAACGAAGAACCAATCCAATTTTAATACGCTTTAGCAAATAATACTCTTCTAGAAGAAGGCTTTCCGGTTACCATACAGGTGCCAGGTTCTATTTTATCGTCTAAAGGTATACAACGAATCGTAGCTTTTGTCTCTTCTTTGATTTTATCTTCAGTTTCGTTGGTTCCGTCCCAATGTGCGTAAATGAATCCCCCTTTTTTTTCTAGTATTTCCTTGAACTCATCGTAGCTATTTGCTTGATGGGTGTTCTCGGCACGAAAGTGATGCGCTTTGTTATAGATATTGATCTGCATCTCGTTGAGTAAACTTTTTATATATTCTTCACAATCCAGCAGTGGAAGTATTTGCTTTGCTTTTGTATCTCTACGAGCGACTTCAATGGTACTGTTTTCCAAGTCTTTAGGCCCAATTGCGATTCTAACAGGAACCCCTTTTAATTCGTATTCTGCAAATTTCCATCCAGGCTTATGGGTATCTCGACGATCAAATTTAACACTGATCCCCTGACCGGTCAGTTTGGCCTTAATTCGGTCGGCAACCAGAGTAATCTCTTCCAATTGTGCTTCCCCCTTATAAATCGGAACGATAACTACTTGAATTGGGGCAAGATTCGGAGGTAAAACCAAACCTTCGTCGTCAGAGTGAGCCATGATCAAGGCTCCCATGAGTCGGGTACTTACACCCCATGAGGTACCCCAAACCAATTCTTCTTTGCCTTCTTGATTGGTGAATTTTACATCAAATGCTTTCGCGAAGTTTTGACCTAAAAAATGAGAAGTACCCGCTTGCAGCGCTTTTCCATCTTGCATCAAGGCTTCTATGCAATAGGTATCAACAGCACCGGCAAACCGTTCGCTATCTGACTTTACACCTTTTATTACAGGTAGTGCCATAAATTTTTCTGCAAACTCAGCATAAACGTCTAGCATTTGTTTGGTTTCAGCAAGGGCTTCATTTTTTGTTGCATGCGCCGTATGACCTTCTTGCCATAAAAACTCAGTGGTGCGTAAAAACAAGCGTGTACGCATTTCCCAACGCACCACATTGGCCCACTGATTGATTAATAAAGGTAAGTCTCTATAGGACTGAATCCAATTCCTATAAGTATCCCAAATGACCGTTTCTGAAGTAGGGCGTATGATTAGTTCTTCTTCTAATTTTGCTTCAGGATCTACGATAATTCCTTTTCCATTCTCATCATTTTTTAGTCTATAATGAGTGACCACGGCACATTCTTTTGCAAATCCTTCGACGTGGTCTGCTTCTTTACTCAAATATGATTTTGGAATAAATAACGGAAAATATGCATTTTCATGACCCGTGTTTTTGAACATTAGATCAAGTTGCTGCTGGATTTTTTCCCAAATAGAAAAACCATAAGGCTTGATAATCATGCATCCTCTAACAGGCGAATTCTCGGCTAATCCTGCTTTTTTTACCAATTCATTGTACCATAATGAATAATCTTCTTCCCTACGGGGTATTGCCTTGGCCATATTTTTTAAAGTTTGGTATAGTAATTGCAGTGATATCTTTAAAGAGCTATTGAACTTCTGCCAAAGATAGCTTTTTGAACTTTGTAATTTTAGATGAATTGCGTAATTTTAAACACTAAAGTCATGGAAAAATATGATAATATCGTGAGAATTTCTTTGTTTGTAGTTGTTGTTTTTTTGTTATCACCTGCGTTTTCGCAAGAATACGATGACATGTATTTCACTAAGTCGGATAGAAAAAAAATCAATTTTGATTTAAAGGTAAATACCAAAGATTCCGAGATGATCATCAAAGATTTTGAAAACGATGATTGGGATGAATCCTATCTAGACAAGAATGTCAATCCAGAATACATAGCTAAATACAAGGTTCAGTCTAACGATGCTATGGCTAATAATCAAAAGGAGGAATATTATTATTCGGAGGAAGCCGCCCAAAACAGTTACTTCAATGGTGGGTCCTATAATAATTCGGGCTTTCGAAATGCGCCTTATGCTTCAGCCTCTGTGAAGATCAATTATATAAGTAGGTTTGGATTCCCTGCCTATAATAATGTGTTTATTTACAATGATCGTTTTGGTAGTTTTTGGATTCAAGATACTTATGTGTATTCTCAAGGTAATGGTTATAGGGGTGGTGGGTATGGATCATATTATAATTCCTATGACCCATTCTATAATCCTTATGACCCGTTTAATTCATTCTACAGGTCTTCATCTTATGCTTCGAATTATTTCGTTAGAAGTGTGAATTATTATTGCCCACCAGCCTACAGTTACAACACGGTTGCGGGTAATACAGCGCTCTATGATGGATATCAAGAGGTCAGACGGACCGTTGTAAAAGGACCTAGAGGGTCCAGTGGGTCTCAAATAGTATTGAGGGGTGTTGAAGAAAATAATAGTGGAAGGAGAAGTTATTCAGGCTTGGCTAATGATCGTACCCAAGTAAAAGCAAAAGAAATTGGATATCAGCAGTCACAAAATGAATTAGAAGGTCGATCTTTAAATAAAACGGTGAGTGCTCAGGCATTTAGTAGAGCCAATTCAATTGAAACCCAAAGTAGACAAAATAGTTCAAGAAATGCCACTGATCTTAACCGGTCGTATTCACCAGTAACCGCGAGTGAGCCCACTTTCGTTGGAGGAGAGCGTCGAGGGGATCAATTTGGAAATACGACAACGCGAAGGTATGATACGAATAACTTGCCTAGTAGAAATGCTTATAATATCCCGAATGTAGGTTCAGGTCAAGGTTCGGTTAGGCATCAAAATGGGACGCAAAAGAATAGTTATCCAACGGCTATAGACAATACTAACAAGAATTCAAGGGGTTACACGCCATCGTCTTCTACCCCCGCAAGTCCTTCTAGAAGTTATACGGCGCCTAGTGGTAGCTCGTCTGGAGGAAGATCGACATCTGGTAGCTCGTCGCGTTCCGGGAAAAATTAAGTTCACCCAAAAATAGCTGGATCATGAGTAAGTTTAAATTTTTGTTGGGATGCATAGCTATGTGCGTTTTTCTGAATGCTCAGGCGCAATACGGATATTATCAACAAGCACTTTTGTTCAGTCAAACCAGTTTTGGTGGAACGGCTAGGATTCAAGGAATAGGGGGTGCTCAAGTGGCCCTAGGTGGAGATCTTAGTAATGCAAATGCTAATCCAGCAGGGTTGGGATTCTATAACAGGGGATCTTTTTCCTTTAGTCCAGGGTTGGATTTTCATAAGACCTCAAGCGATTATCTTCAGGAATCCAATTTAGATAAGCAGGTGCAGTTTAGCGTTAGTCAATTGGGATTGTCTTTTTATTTTGGAGATGGAGCCATTGCCAGTAAGCCTTTACGGGGGAGTTCCTTTGCAATAAGCATTAATCGATCAAATGATTTTTATGATGAAACCTTTTATCGCGGAACAAATGATTACAATTCAATTATCAATGCGATAGTTGAAAAACCATATCTTGATATAGGTGATGGAGCATATGAGAATCTTTTAATTGATCAAGTTGCTGGCTTCGGCTTTGATAGTCAAAATAGTGAGATAGTGGCCTACGATACCGTCGCAGGATTTCAAAATTACAAAAGTCCTTTTGAATCAAGTGTCCCGATTCAGCAGAGTCAAATCTCCACTCAGGGTAGTCAATACGATATTAATTTGGCCTATGGGGGCAACTATATGGATTGGTTATACTTTGGCGCAGGTTTGTCCATGAACACGCTCTATTATCAAAAGGTAGAAAATTATGGAGAATCAAATTACGATTATTTTGATACGGGTTTAGATGAATGGGTCGAAGAAGATGCCCTTGACAATCTCTCAATCAGGAACCAACTGACGATCAATGGAATAGGGGTTACTGCCAATTTTGGAATTATCGTAAAACCGCTGAACCAATTATCAATTGGACTTTCTTATACCACACCAAGCTATATGGCTTTAGAAGAAGAACAGTTTTATGATTTCAGTACCGCATATTTTAACACCTATGAACATTATGCAGTGGTTACTTTGGGCGATGAAGGAGAATTGATTTATGACGATAGTCAGTATTACGAATTGGGTAATTTCGAATATTCAAGTGATATTAATAAGTCGTCATATGCTTTGACGACGGCAGGAAAATTAAATTTGGGTCTGGCTTATTTTTTTGGTAAGAATGGGTTTATCACTGGGGATATCGAATTCAGAGATTATAGTGGCTTATATTTAAATGGTAAAGGGTTTGATTTATCTACTGATAATCAAGTGATTGCAGAAGTGTATCAATCGGTGGTTAATTATAGAATGGGCGCAGAATTCAGATTTGAGAAATTCAAGTTAAGAGGCGGCTATTCAGTGCAAGGTGATCCTTATTTTCAGGCTGACTTTGATAGAGCTGTTAGGCAAATTTCTACTGGCATCGGGTATCGTCATGAGAAGCTATTTGTAGATTTCACTATGATGCAAAGGCTAACTGCAAGTTACTTACAGCCCTACGAGATCACGAGCAATCAGCCGATAGCAAATTTAGACATCAGCAAAATATCTGCCTTATTTACTGTAGGTGTTGTCTTCTAAAATTTTGATTAGGTGATCAACTTGTTCAATGGGGGTGTTGTGACCATCCGTAATGATTTGGGCTTGACTGTAGTACTCCATTCGGTCGGCTCTTAGTCTGGTCAACTTATCTAAAAGGTTTTCATTTTTAAGTAGGGGTCGATCTTCATTGTCCTGAATCCTTTGGACAATGGCAATCGCCGAAACGTCCAGAAAGATGGTAATGCCGTTTGAATTCATTTTGAGCATATTGTCAAAAAAACAAGGGGTACCACCCCCACAAGAAATTACTTGGGGTTTTTGTGATGCGATCTGCAAATACAATTGATTTTTTTCAAGTTCTCTAAAATAGGGCTCACCGCAATCAGCAAAGATATCGGAGATACGCTGATTCATTTCTGAAGCAATTACTTCATCAAGATCGGTATAACCTAATCCTATTTTTTTGGCAAGGAGCTTGCCTATGGTGCTTTTCCCTGATCCAGGAAGACCTATAAGAAATATTTTTTTCAAAGCAAACTTTCAATTTCGCCAGCAGTAGGGGCGTCATTAAAATGCCATTTTCCGACTACTACCCCCTCCTTTAACAGTACGATACCAGGACTAGACCTAATGATTGTTTTTAAAACGGTGGCATCTGTAAAAAAATAGGGGAAGTTCCATTGAGCGCTTTTACTCAATTGTTCGTATTCCTCCTTATTCGCAGAAGTCAACGCCCACATGGTTGTGTTTTTCAATGTATTTTGTAAATCCCGGATGGATTCAAAGGGTTGCTCGCTGGTTTTGTTAATACTTTGAATGATAACGAGTAATTTATTGCCGAGGAACAACTCTTCGGTATAATCATTACCCTCTTTCCAGACAGCTAGGTCAGTTATTTTGGGTTGTACTTCGGGATTTACGATCACCATTTCTTTAAAAGAATAAGTCTCATCGGTTGGATATTGATCAAATCGAAATTCTATGCCATCTTTTTCCATTACATATTCATAGATAAGTTCTCCTGAGGGGCGCATTAGCGCTGCTAAATCATTGCCAATGGCATAGGATCTAAAGTCTATGAAGGGAAGGTGCCTAATTGCCATGATGGCCACCAAAATGAATAAGGCGGTAACGCTGAAGATTGATGTGGTTCCTGTTCTTTCAACAAAAAAAGCTTTATAACCATTTTTATGGTAAAATATTACGCCAATAAATACGCAGAGAATGACATCTTTGATAAACGATTGCCATGGGGTAAGCTTAATGGCATCACCGAAACAGCCACAGTCGGTCACTTTGTCAAAATAGGCAGAATAAAAAGTAAGGAAGGTAAAAAAGATAATCATAACCAAAAGGGACCAAGCGGTTGTTTTCATGCGATAACCGATGATTAGGGCAATTCCCAAAATGACTTCTAAGACACTTAAAAAGACAGATAAAAACAATGAGGCAGGTACAAACCATTCGAAAAAAGGAGCGAAATCATAGGCAAATACTTCAAAATATTCTTCTAATTTTATTGCCGTCCCAACAGGATCATTTACTTTTATTAATCCAGAAAAAATAAAAAGCCCGCCTACAAAATACCTTGAAAATTCTTTTAATACTTTCATTTTATTCATATTTAAATAGTTGTGTCAATACCTGAAAATAATTTATTCATTCAATTTGATTAAACAAAATACTGCATAATTAATCATATCCTGATAATTTGCTTTGATTCCCTCTGAAACCAATGTTTGACCATTATTATCTTCAATTTGTTTGACTCGATATAGTTTCATCAAAATAATATCCGTCATTGATGAGACCCGCATATCACGCCATGCCTCGTCATAATCATGGTTTTTATCTTGAAGCAATTTTTTAGTTTCGTTAACTGCTTGGTCGTAGCGAGGTGCTAGTTCCTCCCATGAGAGCTCCATTTCAATGACCTCATTTAAATCTATTTGGATCATGGCAATTAAACAGTAATTGATGATTCCAATAAATTCTGATTTAATATCATCTTCAATTTTTTGTTGACCTTTTTCTTGAATAGATCTGATGCGTTGTGCTTTAATGAAAATTTGATCCGTTATCGAAGATAACCTCAGGATCCTCCAAGCGGTACCGTAGTCTTTGGTTTTTTTTTCAAATAGTTCTTTGCAGCTCGTTATAACTACACTATAGGCTTGGCTTGTATCTATTCTCAAGGTATTCTATTATAAAATTTTAAATCTGTTCAAAATTAGCCAATTTCGAAATATAAATGGTAGATATGAAAACATCCAAGTCAATTAACATAGAGGGGGAATTATTATCCTTTGATTTCCCTAAGGTGATGGGGGTTATTAATGTCACCAAAAATTCTTTTTATTCTCAAAGCCGCGTCACCACAGATAAGGATCTTTTAGAACGGGCAGGTCAGCTACTTAATGAGGGGGCTGATATCTTAGATATTGGTGGCTATAGCTCTAGACCGGGTGCTACGGAAGTACCGATAGCTCAAGAAATCAGCCTCACTTCAACCGCTATAAAACTAATAAAGAAGCAATTCCCGAAGGCATTAATTTCTATTGACACATTTCGTCATGAGGTAGCAGATGCCGCGTTGACTGCCGGAGCGGTGCTCGTAAATGATATTTCGGCGGGTGCGTTGGATCCTAAAATGATCGATTTCATTATTGCGGCTAGGGCCCCCTATATTGCCATGCACATGAGAGGAAATCCAGGAAATATGCAAGAATTGACTCATTATAATTCAATCATGAATGAAATTGTCCTTTATTTTTCTAGATTGATCGATAGGTTTACCGCCAGAGGCCACATGGACATAATCATTGATCCTGGTTTTGGCTTTGCTAAAACCGCAGATCAAAATTTTGAAGTTTTAAGAAAATTGGCGCAACTTAAAATATTAGAAAAGGTTATCTTAGTCGGGCTATCTAGAAAATCTATGATCTACAAAACGCTTGATATCGACCCATCAGCAGCATTGAACGGAACATCTGTGCTAAATACCTTAGCTTTGTATAATGGCGCTGATATATTAAGAGTGCATGACGTCCTGCCTGCCGTTGAGGCAATAAAATTAGTTTCAAAAACATTGAATTGATTGCATTAATTACCATAGGGTTTTTAGAAATAAAATTTGTAGATATCATCGATATTTTATTGGTCACCTTCATGATTGTCCAAGTTTACAAGTTGATGAAGGGAAGTATTGCGATAAAGGTATTCATAGGATTTTTGTTTTTATACCTGATTTATTTATTGGTTCGAGCGGCTAAAATGGATCTTATTACCACCATACTTGGGCAGTTTATGGGTGTCGGAGTATTGGCGTCAATTATTTTATTTCAACAAGAGATTAGAAAATTTTTATTACTCTTGGGGAGAAGCACGGTATTTAAAGATGCCAATATTTTCCGTCAAGCCTTTGCTTTTTGGACAAGTAATGGAATTGGGAAAACGGAAGTTCCCCCAATTATTGATGCCATCAGGCTTTTGGGCCAAAATAATACAGGGGCACTATTCGTTATCTCAAGAAATTCTCCTTTGAAATTTTATGCAGATAGTGGGGATCGTATGAATTCCTTGATCTCTAAAAGATTGATTTTGGCCATTTTTAATAAGCATAGTCCGATGCATGACGGTGCTATGATCATTTATGATAATAAAATCATTGCAGCACGGTGTGTTTTGCCGGTTACCGAAAGAGACGATGTCCCCGCTAATTTTGGTATGCGTCATCGAGCAGCTGTGGGCATGTCTGAAACCACAGATTCCTTGGTGCTAGTCGTTTCAGAAGAGACGGGGGAAATTTCTACCGCAAGAAATGGTTTGCTCTCAGAAAATTTATCCATAAAAGAATTGCGGGCGGCACTTAGCTCCTATTTTTCGGAAGTGACAACGCCGGTGAAGGATGAAAGTGATGAGGCAGAGATCCCTGCTTAAATTACTTTTAATTTTTTCCCGACTTCAACAAAAGCTTCAATGGCAGTATTCAGATGTTCCTTGGTATGTATTGCCGATAGTTGGACCCTGATTCGGGCTTGACCTTTAGGAACCACTGGAAAGTAAAATCCTATGACATAGATTCCTTTGTCCAGTAACTCGGCAGCCATAGCTTGTGAAAGTTTCGCGTCGTACAGCATGATGGGGACAATAGGATGATGGCCATCCTTTATGTCAAAGCCCGCAGCGGTCATTTCTCTTCTAAAATAAGCAGTATTTTCTTCTAAGCGATCTCGCAATGTGGTTGTTTCGGTAAGCATGTCTATTACCGCAATAGAAGCCCCTACAATAGAAGGTGCTAAAGTATTTGAGAATAGATAAGGCCGAGAGCGTTGTCTTAACAGTTCGATGATCTCCTTTTTTCCTGATGTAAATCCACCCGAAGCGCCCCCTAGTGCTTTGCCCAATGTCCCTGTGATAATATCTACTTTATCCATCACCCCACAAAATTCATGAACCCCACGCCCCGTTTTCCCCATGAATCCTGTTGAATGGCATTCATCTGTCATTACCACGGCATCATATTGTTCCGCCAATTTGCAGATTTTATCGAGTTGGGCCACGGTTCCATCCATAGAAAAGGCGCCATCAGTCACAATTATTTTTACTTGGGCATTTGAAGCCTCTTGCAGTTTTAATTTCAAATCGGACATATCGTTGTGCTTATATCTTAGTCTTTGCGCTTTGCACAACCGAATACCATCTATGATAGAAGCATGATTTAATTCATCAGATATAATAACGTCCTCAGGCCCCAAAAGAGGCTCAAAAACACCGCCATTTGCATCAAAAGCTGCGGCGTACAATATGGTATCTTCCATTCCTAGAAACTTTGAAATCTTCATTTCCAATTCTTTATGAATGTCTTGAGTGCCACAGATAAAACGAACAGAAGACATTCCGAAACCATGAGAGTCAATGGCAGCTTGAGCGGCGGCAATGACTTTAGGGTGGGAGGAAAGGCCCAAGTAATTATTAGCGCAAAAATTAATTACTTCCCGGCCATCTTCTAATTGGATGATTGCATCTTGAGGGGTTACAATAATTCTTTCAGTTTTATAAAGTCCAGCCTCTTTTATTTCGGCTAATTCTCTTGCTAACTTGATTTTGAGAGAGGAATACATAGTTTTTGTGTATTGATAAAATGGGATGATTAATTAATGAATTATTGGTTCTTTTCGAAATTCAAGTCATCTGTCAATAAGTATTTTCTTCTTATTTTATTTAATAGAAAAAGTTTTTGTGCTGTAAAACTTTTAGGATGAATTTCTAGATAAGTATTTTCAAAAATGAGATAAAGGGGACCCTCATCTCTCTTGAATTTAATAGGATCTATTTTTTTTTTGATCAGGTAATGCTCGAATTCATTCATTTTTTCAAAGGTAATTGTAATCAAGCTATTTATTATACTAATATGTTCGCCTATTTTTACCTAAATTTTACCCTTATCAGTAGTACAACCCATGAAAAAAATATTAGTAATTGGCTCAAATGGACAGTTGGGTACGGAGTTGTTTCAGGTTCTCAGCACAAAATTTGGCTCAAAAAATGTTATTGCTTCCGATATAAGTGCATACTCTCAGAATAACGGCTTATTTGAGCAATTAGATGCCTGTGATGCCCAGGGATTAGCCGCTATCGTGCAACGGCACAAAATTCAGCATGTATACCATTTGGCGGCAATATTGTCGGCAAAAGGAGAGCAAAACCCGGTTCAATCATGGGATTTAAATATGAAAACCCTGCTTAATGTACTGGAATTGGGAAGAAAAGGAATGGTTGAACGCATTTTTTGGCCAAGTTCTATCGCTGTATTTGGCCCTGACACACCCAAAGAGCAGACGGATCAACATGCGGTAACGAATCCAAATACGGTTTATGGTATAAGCAAATTGGCGGGTGAGAAATGGTGTCAATATTATTTTGATAAGTTTGGCGTTGATGTCCGCAGTGTAAGGTATCCTGGATTGGTGGGACACAAAGCGATGCCAGGTGGCGGGACTACTGATTATGCCATCGAGATTTTCCATAAGGCGGTTTTGAATCAATCATATGACTGTTTTTTGGGGCCGGAGTCTTCTTTGCCCATGATGTATATGGATGATGCGATTCGGGCAACGCTCTTATTGATGGAGGCACCATCCAACGAGTTGAAAATTCGTACGAGTTATAATTTGAGTGGCCTTTCATTCACCCCAGCGGCGTTGGCTGCAGAAATACAAATACATTATCCGAATTTTCAGGTAAATTATAAACCAGATTTCAGACAAGCTATCGCAGATTCATGGCCTAGTACCATTGATGACCGAATGGCTCGGATGGATTGGCATTGGCAACAGAGCTTCGATCTGCCAAAAATGACGTTAGAAATGCTTAAAGGACTTCAACGCTAAAAATGCTTGTGGGTTCCTTAATGGATTAATTAATTTTGGTTATCGCGGTAGATACTTAGCAATTTATGACTTTATTTGAATTATGGAGAAGATAAATGGGACTTATAATAATCTTGAATTAAATCTCAATGGCAAAATCCTTGTCATTGAGATTAGTAGGGAGCAAAAATTGAATGCCTTAAATCATGAAACCCTCAAAGAGCTAAAGCAAGTAATTGGCTCATTGGAGAATGCCGATGTTAGCGGGGCTATCATAATTGGTGCTGGAGAAAAGGCATTTGTAGCAGGTGCGGATATTTCGGAATTTCAAAAAATGGATGAGGAGACGGCTCGGCGTTTTTCTGAAGCAGGGCAGCAAGTATTTGAGCTGATTGAACGATGCCATACGCCAGTAATTGCGGTGATCAATGGGTTTGCCCTCGGGGGAGGATGTGAGTTGGCGATGGCTTGTCATTTAAGAATTGCAGTGGAGACGGCCAAATTCGGTCAACCAGAAGTTAATTTGGGGATTTTACCCGGATATGGGGGGACTCAAAGATTGACGCAACTTATAGGAAAGGGTCGTGCCTTGGAATATATGATGACCGCAAATATGATGGACGCCAAAACAGCGCTGAATTATGGACTCGTCAATCACGTTGAAGCTAATAAGGAGGCAGCATTGATTAAAGCGTTCGACATACTCAATAAAATTTCCGAAAAAGCCCCAATTGCCATAGGACTCGTCGTTGATTGTGTCAATGCCGTTTTTGATGGGGGCAAGAATGGTTATGAGATTGAAGCCAGTGCCTTTGCTAAGTGTTGTGCGACGGACGATTTTTCAGAGGGTGCCAACGCTTTTATAGAGAAGCGAAAGCCCAATTTCACAGGGACTTAATCGGGTGTGGAACAGCTTAAACGACTCGTTGGTGATACGGCTATTTATGGAGTAAGTAGTATTTTAGGCCGATTGCTTAATTGGCTTTTGGTTCCGCTTTATGTGAGGTATTATAGTCCCGGTGAATACGCATTAGTTGTGGAGTTATTCGCTTATCTAGCACTGTTTAATGTTCTATTTACCTTCGGATTTGAAACAGCTTATTTCCGATTTACGAGTAACCAGAAGGAATCAAATGAGCGATATTTTGATTTAGCAGTATCCTCCATAATGGTCAATTGTCTGCTCTTGGGAGGAGGCCTGGTTTATTTTGCGGATCAAATTGCTAGCCTCTTGTTGTATGAGGGAAAAGGATATTTGATTATTTGGTGCGCATTTATTTTAAGTTTCGATGCCATTGCAGCTATACCCTTTGCCAGGTTACGTCTGCGCAGACAAGGGAAACGATTTGCGACTTATAAGCTGATAAACATTTGTCTAAATATCATGCTTAATCTTTTCTTTATTGTTTACCTACCATCACATATAGCGCAAAATCCGCAATCTATGTTGTCGGCTTTCTATTTCCCTTCATTAGGGGTGGGGTATGTCTTTTTATCTTATTTAATAGCCAATGCGACTTACCTATTAATTTTTTATGGGGATTTCAGAAAAGTAACCTATCGGATTTCTTTAAAAATGATTAGACCACTTTTGGCATATTCGGCCCCTTTGGTGGTGCTTCAGCTGGCAGGGATGATCAATGAGATGTTTTCAAGACAATCGTTGAAATACATCTTACCTAGGGGTTTTTATCCAGGCTTTACAAACGCAGATATTTTGGGTATTTTCGGTGCTTGCTTTAAGCTTTCAATATTCATGACATTGGCCGTGCAGGCCTATAAGTTTGCTTTTGAGCCGTTTTTTTTCAGCAACTCTAAAGAGCCGAACTCCAAAGAATTATATGCCAAGGCTATGAATGGATTTATTATTTTTGGAGGGCTAAGTTGGATGTCAATATCCTTAGTCTTACCAGAGCTTGCGCTGGTGATTTTCGGAAAATCCAGCCCTTATTTGCAAGGATTACAGATCGTTCCTGTTTTGCTAGGAGCGGGATTGCTCATGGGTATTTTTTATAATTTATCGGTGTGGTATAAATTGACAGATAGGACGTTATCTGGTGCGGTGATCAGTATTATTGGGGCAATTATCACCATTGTTTTGAATGTTGTTTTGATCCCTGTTATTGGATTTATGGGTAGCGCTTGGGCCTCACTGGTGTCTTGGTTATTGATGTCCTTGTTGAGCTATTTTATGGGCCGGAAATATTATCCAATTAATTATGACTTGCCTAAAGCAGCATTTTATTTGATTTATGCCGCCGTCGCTTCCTTAGTTATTGTCAATTCAATCGATTCAATAGGGAGCAGATATTTACTTGGGATAGGATTTTTGATCGTTTATTTATCGGTAGTTTATTGGCTTGAGATGAGGGGGCAGCAAAAAGAATTGGATAATGGTTAAGTTTGCCCTGAAAAAGCAACATAATTAGCCGATCTTCCTGTAAGGCTAATATTTTTAAAAGGGTTTATTTGGTAATGAAGGTAAAACGGTCAATCATTTTCATTTTGTATTTTTTTGTTTGCTTGGAGCTATCGGCGCAACGAAAAGAAAAAAGACAAATACCTGACACTTTACAGCTTCAAGAGCTGAAGCACATGATTGAGACCCTTGTCATCGAAGGTGATCGCCTGCTGATTTTGGGAAATCCTAAGGCAGCGAACGAGGTTTTTGAACGAATCAAACAGTTGGATTCAAGAAATGCGGTAGCCAATTTTAAATTGGCAGAGGGGTCGCTCATTTTGGGGGATAAAACTAGCGCACTGAATTTCATTACTGAAGCGATTAACCTGGATGCTGAAAACAAGTATTATTTGATCTTAAAAGCAGATATTTTAGCTGAACTGAATGATTACAGTACCTTAGTTTCTGTTTATGAAAAGTTAGTCACTATCCCAGGTAATGAGCCCTATTATCTTGAATTGGGCGGCCTCTATCAATACCTAAGGAAGTTAAACGCAGCACTAGATGCCTATGATCGAGGAGAACAATTTTTTGGAATTTCTGAGGAAGTCATGCGTGAGCGGCAAAAAATATATCTGTTGAAAAATGATTTTGCTGCCCTAGAAAGAGATTGGGACAGACTTATTTTGGCCAATCCTACCGAAGACAGATACACACTTGAACTTTGTGCTATTTTCATTGCCAATAACAAGGAAGAGCTCGCAGTCGATCGCTTGAAGAGTTTAGAGGATTCCAATGCCCAGCTCTTGCTAGCTCAAATAGAAATCAATAAGGGAAATTTCATGAAGGGCATTGATTATTTAGGGCAGTGTATTGATTCAGAGTCGGTACCACTTCTGGCGAAATTACAATTACTTAATTATTTTGTTGAGCGTATAGAAGAACGTGAAAGTTTTTTGGCGTTGCTTAATCAATTGATTGAAACTCATTCAGATCAATTTGAGGCGATTGCTTTTGTGGGAGATGTTTATTTGAGTTTAAATGACCAAGCCAATGCTCTTTTGTATTACCGAATGTGTTTGCCAATGAGGGGTGTTGATTTTAATATTTGGCAGCAAGTGATTTCTATGGAGTTTCAAAATCAAGCCTATGATAGTGTAAATGTGCATTGTGAAAAAGCACTGGAGCTTTATCCAAATCAAGCAGTTTTTTATTTTTATGATGGGCTAGCATTTTATAGTAAAAAAGAATTTAAACAATCGGTCCGCCAATTGGAGCAAGGAAAGAAGTACGCAAGTGATCCTTCCATGCAGGCCCTTTTTTATGCACAACTTGGGGATGCCTATAATAGTGTGGCTGATCATGTTCAATCTGACTTAGCTTATGAGGCGGCCCTTGAAATAGTGTCTGATAATGATCATGTTTTGAATAACTATAGTTATTTTCTTTCGTTAAGAAAGGAGCATTTGTCTAAGGCATTATCCATGGCCAAAAAACTTATTGATAAATACCCAGAAAACAGCACTTATCTAGATACTTATGGATGGGTCCTATACCAAATGGAAGCATATGAGGAGTCTGAAAAATATTTAAAAAAGGCAGTAGATTTGGAGGTCAATGGAACCTTATTAGAACATTATGGAGATGTATTATTCAAATTAGGCAGAGAAAAAGAAGCATTAGAACAATGGCATAAGGCCAAGGAATTAGGAGGTGCTACGGATTTAATTGAAAGTAAAATTGAGGCTCAAAAAGAAGATGACTAGAGTTAATATTATTTTAATAATGGTTTTAACTGGACTCGTCTTGGTCGGATGTAATAGGAAGTTAACCGGATTCAATAGTGATGGTATTGAAATCAATGAATTGGCATTTGACTATTTAACGGCGAAGGCCAAAATAAACTACGGGGACGGAAAGAAAAATTTGAGCGTAACGGCCAATTATAGAATTAAAAAAGACAGTATTATATGGATTTCCGTTTCGCCTGGATTAGGAGTGGAAGTGGCTCGATTGATGTTGCTCAGTGATTCTATCTTTTTTATGGACAGAATTAATAACAAATATATTGGTAGTAGTTTTTCCGAATTCAGTGCGTTATATGGTTTTGATATAACCTATCAAACAGTTCAGTCAGCAATTCTTGGGGATGCAATTTTTAAATATAAAAAAACGGCCGTTAACAAAGTCGATGGAGGGATGGTTTATCAGCAGGTAGAAGAAAATTATATATTAGATAATTTTATAGGGGATGAAACTAAAAAAGTTGAGCGCGTCTTGGTAAAAGATCTCAAATCAAAGAAATCCATTTCGGTAAATTATGGAGACTTCAGGAAATTGGATGAGCGGTCGCTGCTTCCCTATAGTATTCAATTCACTTTAGTTTTTTTTCAAGGCGATGAGCAAAAACAAATTGATATTGAGGTCAAGAGCGCTAATTTGCTTGATAAAGCCCCTAAATTTCCTTTCAATGTCCCTGATAAATTTAAGGTTAATTAACCTAAGGCTGTTAATTTACGTTTTGCTTTTTGTGCCGCTGGCGCTTTTTGGTCAAAAGTCCAAGACGCAGTTAGAAAAAGAGCGTAAGGAGAATGAGGTTAAAATTATTGAGACAGAAAAAATCCTTACTGAGACTAAAAAAGTCCGGAGTGCGACGCTGGGGCAATTAACTGCCTTAAATAATCAAATCAACTCTCGCGAATCTTTAATTAAATCCATCGACAGTGAATTGATTCTTATTGATTTAGAAATTGAGGAACTTTCAGTGATCATGGAAGATATAGATTTATATCTAAAGTCTCTCAAAGAAGAATACGCTAAGATGGTTTATAAATCATCAAAATCGAGGCATGGGTTTCATTTTTTAACTTTCTTATTTGCTTCGGATTCTTTTACCCAGCTCTATCGAAGAATAAAGTACATGGAACAATATGCGGAGGCTAGAAGGTTACAATCAAAACAAATAACCGAGACTTTAAAGGAGCTTAATGACCAGCAACGTGAGCAAGAGAAAAGGAGATCTCAACAAAAGAAGCTTCGTAAAAGTCAGGTAGTAGAGAGCCAAACATTAATTCTGTTAAAACAAGAAAAAAATCAATTGATAAGTAAATTGACAGAAAAGGAGGGGAATTTGAAAAAGGAAATGGATGCACGCAAGCTTTCCATAAAGAGGCTGGATAAGGTAATTGCCGATTTAATAAAGAATGAGATTGATCGTGAAAAGAAGGAGTCCGCCAATCAACAAGCGACTACGTCAAAAATAACTGGGAAATTTTCGGATCAGTTGAACCGTTTGAGATGGCCTGTGAAATCAGGATTCATTTCTTCGAAATTTGGTATTCAAAAAGACCTAATCCTTAAAAATGTAACTTTAGATAACACCGGGATTGATATACAGACCAAAAGTAATGAAGAGGTCGTGGTGGTTTTCGAAGGAGAGGTTCGGATTAAAGCTTTTGTTCCAGGTCAAAACAACGTAGTAATTGTAAAACATGGAAATTATTATACAGTTTATTCCAAATTAAAAACTGTTTCAGTTAAGCAAGGTCAGTTTTTAAAAGCCGGCGAAGTGATCGGAGAAGTATATACCAACAGTGCGGGAATTTCAGAAATGCACTTTGAGGTTTGGTTAGACAAAAAAAAACTTGATCCTGAAAAATGGTTAGCCGATTGAATTGAGACCTTTTTGATTACCTTTGATTTATATAAATAAATATTCATGGATACTATATTAGCATTTGGAATGCCCGGAGGTTGGGAATGGATAGTCATAGGACTTTTTATTGTTGTTTTTTTTGGTGCAAAAAAAATACCTGAAATTGCAAGAGGCCTAGGGAAAGGGATAAGAGAATTTAAGGATGCCACTAAGGAGATCAAACAGGAGATCGAGCATGGAGCCAAGTCAGAAGATAAGACCACATAATCTTTCATGAATTATAAGTCCTATCAGGAGATTAGGGCAGATCTTGAAAGTAGAAGAATTACGGTTAGTCAGATCGTAAGTCATCATCTGTCTATTATTAATGACCAAAATGATCGGTTAAATGCTTTCTTAGAAGTATTCGAACAGGAATCTTTGAAGCAAGCGCTTCTTATAGATGATAAATTAAGGCAAGGAAATGCGGGTCGCTTAGCGGGATTGGTGTTGGGGATTAAAGATCTTTTTTGCTTTAAGGATCATGTTGTTACCTGCTCAAGTAAGATACTTGAAGGCTTTGTAAGTCAAATCACTGCGACAGCTGTGCAGAGACTCATCGACGAAGATGCAATCATTATTGGCAGACAAAATTGCGATGAGTTTGCCATGGGCTCATCTAATGAAAATTCAGCTTTTGGGGTGGTAAAAAACGGGGCCAATTCAAAAAAAGTCCCAGGTGGATCCTCAGGCGGTAGTGCAGTGGCTGTTCAGACGAATATGTGTCAAATATCTTTAGGTTCTGACACAGGGGGTTCCGTAAGGCAACCTGCTGCCTTTTGCGGGATTGTGGGCTTCAAGCCTACTTACTCACGTATTTCTAGATATGGGTTGACGGCGTACTCTAGTTCATTTGATTGCGTTGGCATTTTGTCAAAAAGTGTATCGGATGCGGAATTAATACTTGAAATTATAGGTGGTTTGGATCAAAATGATAGTACGAGCAGTACACTAGAAATCCCTCATTTTTCACTATTACCAAGGGAACAGAAAAAATATAAACTTGCTTATTTTCCTGAAATTATCCAATCAGAAGGTATAGATTCATCAATTGTCCAAATGCTCAATAGCACCATTGATCAGCTTAAAGACGAAGGTCATACAATAGAAGAAGTATCATTTCCGTATTTGGAATATTTACTGCCTACCTACTACATTTTAACTTCGGCAGAGGCCAGTGCGAATTTATCTAGATTTGATGGGGTTCGATATGGTTACAGAGATCAAAATATTTCTGACCTCGAATCGATGTATAAAAAATCCAGAACCAATGGTTTTGGATCAGAGGTTTTAAGAAGAATCATGCTTGGGACTTTTGTGCTTTCTTCTAGTTATCATGACGCTTTTTATACCAAGGCACAAAAAGTTCGAAGACGCATAAAAGACTATACTGAAGATGTCCTTAGCAGATATGATTTCATAGTTTCACCAACAACGGCCACTGTTGCATTCAATATTGACACTAAAACCAAGGACCCCATTCAAATGTACTTATCAGATTTGTTTACGGTTCAAGCTTCGGTAGCTGGTATTCCTGCTATTTCAATTCCTGCAGGCCTTGATGCCAATGGGATGCCAATGGGATTGCAGATTATGTCAGGTAAATTCGAGGAACAAAAGCTATTTAATTTCTGTAAAGAGATCGAACAAAATCATTTTGTATGAGGATATTCATTTTAATTTTCTTATTGGCGTCTTATTTTGTTTCTTCTGCTGAGTTTGACTCAACTAAATTATTTTATGATTACATTCCTGATGCCACCTATGATGAAATAGCGGATAGAATTGATTGCTTGGACACCACTATACCGCTCAGCTTTAATAAAACTGTACGAGGGTTTGTTGACTACTTTACGGTACGTAATCGAGACTATACGCGAGGCATACTCAATAGGAAAGACTATTTTTTTGACATTATTGAGCCCTATCTTAAAAAGTATGATCTGCCTGATGATTTGAAATACTTGTCTATTGTTGAATCTGGACTAATTCCGACAGCTACTTCCTGGGCAAGTGCAGTTGGGTTATGGCAATTCATCCCCAGTACTGGTCGCACCTATGGATTGTCCAATAGCTGGTATATAGACGAACGCATGGATCCTTATAAATCTACTGACGCTGCGTGTAGGTATTTGAAAGATTTGCACACAACTTTTGGGAGATGGGATTTGGCCCTTGCTGCCTATAATTGTGGCCCAGGTAATGTGAGAAAGGCTATAAGGAGGAGCGGATATAAAACTAATTTTTGGGAAATTTATAATTATTTACCTAGAGAAACTCGTTCTTATATCCCACAATTCATAGCGATTATTTATGCTTTGAATTATGCTGAAGAACATAATTTATACGCTGATTTCCCTTATCATCTACCTAATGCTGATACCCTTATGGTAAGTCAGTATTTCCATTTGGAAACTTTTGCTACCCAGGCGAATATTTGTATGGATCACTTGTTGGAGTTGAATCCAAGTATACGCAGAGGGGCACTTCCGGTGGGGGTCAAAAACTTTGTCATCAAAGTCCCTTCAGATATGAAAGCGAGTATTGATGAGCATAGAAGCTTGCTCTTTGATACTGCGGGTAGCGTGGGGCTAAAAGAATTGGAGCAATTTGCGAGTCATACGCCAGGGAGCACTTACGGAAGAGTGAAGGAGGTTTATCGAGTAAGGAGCGGGGATGTCCTAGGTAATATTGCGGGCAGATACCATGTGAGAGTTTCAGATATCCAAAAATGGAATAATCTGAGTTCTACGATGATACGCGTTGGTCAGAATTTGACGATTTGGTCTGCGTTAAATTACAGTCCATCTTCTTCTAAGCTATCTGTTTCGACTAAATCTGCTGATCAGACAATAGTGGGTGACACCTATTTGGTAAGGCCAGGTGACTCTTTATGGAGTATTTCGAAGAATTCAAACGTTTCAATAGATCAAATCAAGAAAATAAATAAGCTAAATTCTAACGTCATTCAATCGGGTCAGAAGTTAATTATATCGATTGATTAATTGGCTTATTTAGAGTCCAAATCGGCTATATTTACAACTAATTTCTCTAAAATATACGTTTAATGAGATTGAGATTCCTTCATCATTTTCTAATCATTTCTTTGGCCATGATGCTAGTAGCTTGTGGAGAGGCTTCTAAAAAGTTTTCCAAAGACTTTATGCCTTCGGCGAAAGGGGATATAGGTGAGATTATGGTGGTAGCAGACTCAGGTCAATGGGAAGCGGATCTTGGAGCCACTTTAATGTCTATTCTTAGACAGCCAATGCAGGGACTTCCGCAGGATGAGCCTTTATTTAGTGTGCACAAAATAAGCCCAGATAAACTCAATAATACCTTGAAGTCCTCGGCCAATATGATTTTCTTAATGACCTTAGATTCTAAGACCACAGAGAGCAAAATTCTTAAAGGGTTTCTCACTCAAGAGTCGTTACAGATGATTCGAAAAGATACAAGTCTTTATATGAGCATTAGAAGAGATGAATTTGCTAAGGGCCAGGTTATTCTCTATTTATTTGCCAATACGGAGGCCCAACTCAATGCAAAATTGATTCAAAACAGAGAAAAAATTCAATTATTATTTGAGAAAAGAGAGCGAGAACGTATGGTTAAGAAATTATACAAATCTCATGATAAGCAAATGGAAAAAACGGTCTTTGGAAGGCATCAGTTTAAAATGGACGTTCCCTTTGGCTGGGAGCAGGCGGCAAGTAGTGATGGATTTTATTGGATGAGGTACTTTAATAACGATAAGGAACAGAATATTTTTATTTATTACGAGCCGTATACAACTGCTGATGTTTTTAATGATATCCCATTATTTCGAGATATGATTACTCGGAAATATTTGCGAGATGGTGAAAAAAATGGTCTTTTCATTGAAAGACAGATGCGTGATGATTTGCAAGCAGTCTTCACTAATCAGACCCACTTTAAGGGACACTATGCTATTGAAAGCAGGGGACTCTGGAAAATCAGTGATAATTCGCTTGGCGGACCTTATATAAGTTATACTTTTGTAGATATTGATCAAAAGAGAGTTTATTATATAGAGGGTTATGTGGCCGCCCCGGGCAGGAAAAAAAGAATCTTACTTCAAGAAGTAGATGCCATATTATCCACCTTTCGTACGATATTGATAAAATAACTAAGACCTATGTGTGCTAAAATAAGAAAACAAGAGGCGCTGGATTTTCATTCAGCTGCCCCAAGAGGTAAAATAGAAGTTGTTCCGACGAAACCACTTAGAAGCCAGCATGATTTGGCATTGGCGTATTCACCAGGGGTAGCAGTGCCTTGTTTGGAAATTGCCAACAATAAACAAGATGTATATAAATATACCGCTAAAGGCAATCTAGTAGGGGTAATCACCAATGGAACGGCAGTTCTCGGTTTAGGAAATATTGGCCCTGAAGCCTCAAAGCCAGTTATGGAAGGAAAGGGTGTGCTTTTTAAAAAATTTGCAGGTATCGATGTTTTTGATATTGAGATAAATGAAACTGATCCCGACAAGTTTATAGAAATTGTCAAATCGTTGGAGCCCACTTTTGGAGGAATCAATCTAGAAGATATTAAAGCGCCTGAGTGTTTCAAGATTGAAAGAGAGCTTAGGAAATTGATGACTATTCCTGTCATGCATGATGATCAACATGGGACAGCGATTATTTCGAGTGCAGCACTATTGAATGCATTGGAATTAGTTGATAAAAAGATAGAAGAACTTAAAATAGTCATTAGTGGTGGAGGGGCAGCAGCTATTGCCTGTACGGATCTTTATGTATCATTAGGGGTTGATGTAGGAAATGTTGTCATGACAGATTCAAAGGGTGTAGTACGAGTGGATAGAGGTGTCATAGATGAGCAAAAGGCCAAGTATGCTACTAATAAAGATTTGCAGACACTCAGTGAGGCATTGGTGGATGCTGATATGTTCCTAGGATTGTCTAAGGCCGATATTTTGACTCCAGAGATGATTCTAACGATGGCGGCGGATCCAATAATTTTTGCACTTTCAAATCCGGATCCAGAAATCGCCTATGAACTTGCGATGTCGACCCGTAAAGACATCATTATGGCTACCGGAAGATCAGATCATCCCAATCAGGTAAATAATGTGTTGGGTTTTCCTTATATTTTCAGGGGTGCCCTTGACGTTAGAGCAACGACCATAAATGAGGCTATGAAGCTTGCTGCGGTCAAGGCAATTGCTGATTTGGCAAAGGAAAGTGTTCCCGATTTGGTCCTTAAGGCTTATGGATCTAATACTTTGAAATTTGGTCGAGACTATTTAATTCCTAAACCGCTTGACCCAAGATTAATCACCACGATTTCCCCCGCAGTCGCAAAGGCAGCAATGGATTCGAATGTAGCGCAGATAGACATTGAAGATTGGGAGCAGTATAAAGTAGAACTACAAGCGCGAGTGGGTATTGATCAGCGTTTGATTTCTAGGATTATTACTAGGGCCAAAAAAGATCCAAAGCGTGTTATTTATGGCGAAGCTCATGAGATTTCTATTCTTAAAGCCGCTCAGCAGGCAGTAGATCAGGGAGTGGCTATTCCTATTTTATTGGGTAATAGGATGCTTATTCAGCAGTTGATAAAAGAGAATGAATTGGATTTGGCAGAATGCGAAATTATAGATCCAATAGAGCAAGAAGCCAAAAGACTGAATTATGCCGCCCAACTTTTCAAATTGCGTCAGCGTAAAGGTATGACGCATCTGCAAGCCAAGAAGGCTATGCTCAATGCTAATTATTTCGGCGTGATGATGGTGAATAATGAGGAAGCGGATGCTTTCATTTCTGGATTGTCAAATGACTATCCAGAGACCATCAGACCAGCATTAGAAATTATAGGACCAGAGCCCGGGGTCAATCGCGTGGCGGGAATGTATATTTTAAGTAATAAAAATGGCAATTATTTTCTTTCAGATACCACTGTTAATTTAAATCCTACTGCAGATCAGTTGGTTGATATTATCGGATTGACGGCGCAGGCAGTTCGCTTTTTTGATGTAGAGCCGAGAATGGCGGGGCTTTCTTATTCCAATTTTGGATCAGCAAAGGGAGAGATCCCAGAAAAGATGTCTAGGGCCGTAGCCAAAGCGCAAGCAAAATGGCCTGAATTATTGATTGATGGAGAAATTCAGGCGAATGTGGCCCTTAATAAGGAGCATATTGAGGAGAATTATCCATTTAGTAAACTAGCAGGAACGTTCGCGAATACGCTGATCTTCCCGAACTTAGAGTCAGGTAATATTGCTTATAAATTACTTATGGAATTTGGAGGTGCTGAAGCAATTGGGCCGATCTTGATGGGCATGAGAAAAGCCATTCACGTACTCCAAAAAGGGAGCTCAGTGAGCGATATTTTTAATATTACAGCTATTGCGGTTGTAGATGCGCAAGAGCAGGAGATATACGAAAGAGCAGCCAGTGATTAATTTTGTAGAGGGGGAGTTGACCGAAAAGTTACCCACTCATGTGATTATAAACATCCATGGGATTGGCTATGAAATTAAAATCTCCCTTATTACCTATGCCCAAATAAAAGCCTTGGACCGGGTTCGGTTATATACCCATTTTCATGTGAAGGAAGATAGCCATACACTGTATGGATTTTACGATTATTCAGAAAAGTCTAGGTTTCGCGATCTTATAGGGATCAGCGGTGTGGGCCCTAGTACAGCATTAATGGTCTTATCGAGCTTGTCGGCAGAAGAATTACAATCAGCTATCATCAATGCAAATGTAAAAGTCATTCAATCGGTAAAGGGTATTGGAGGTAAAACGGCCGAGCGAATCATTCTTGAGTTAAAGGACAAAATAAAAAAGGAAGATCTTCTTGGAAAAGTTGGTGACTTTTCTGGTCCTGTTCACAATACATTAAAGAATCAAGCGTTATCCGCCTTAACAACCTTGGGTATAGCTAAACCGGCTGCTGAAAAGACGATTGATTCAATTATGTCAGAACATGAAGATCTTAGACTTGAAGATCTGATTAAGCTTGCCCTAAAAAGAGTGTAAAAAACAATTTTTGAAGAATCATCTGTTTAATATCAGGGCGATTGTTGTGGCAAGCTTAAGCCTGTTTTCAATCAGCCATTTGTATGGAGGAATTGACATTTTGCAGGATAGTACATCAAAAGCTGATTCTATCCCCTATGAATCGACTCATCGACCTTCCTACGAACCGTCTTTTAGATTCGGAGATCTTTATTCTGATCCTCCGAGCAAATCTTCTATTAATCTAACAGACCCCACAAAAGTAGTACTGCAAGTAGCGTTTGATTCAGCGGTTAATTATACGATTGAAGAAAAAATAGAGGGTACTGATTTTCGACCACCAGTAAATTTTAGCTTCCAAGAATATGACGCTTACAATACCTGTGAATTGATAAGAGATTACTGGAGAGAGCAGTCCGTTGGACTAGAAGGCGAAAGTGCTATAGGAGGAAGACGTTTGATCCCAAAGCTTTACATAAGCCCTGTGTTTGATCGAATTTTTGGTGGAAGCTATGTGGATATTAAGCCCAGCGGATTTGCTAATCTAGATTTTGGTGGGTTGTTTCAGTACAACGACAATCCTCAAATCCCTGAGCGCCAGCGTAAAAATGGGGGCTTTAACTTCAACATGCAAATTAGTTCAAATGTAGTGGGTAAGATTGGGGACAAACTTGCTGTCACTTTCAACTTCGATAATAATAATTCTTTTGATTTTCAAAATGACATGAAAGTTGACTACACGGGGTATGAAGAAGAAATTATAAAGAAAATAGAATTAGGTAATGTGAGTATGCCAGTATCTAATAGTCTCATCTCTGGAGCCCAGTCTCTTTTCGGAGCTAAAACACAATTACAGTTTGGCAAACTATATGTCACCGGTATTGCTTCTCGTCAACAAGGTAAAAATGAAGTAATCACCCTGGAAAACGGTGTTGATGAAAGACAGTTTGAAATCAAGGCATCTAATTATGATGAAAACAGACATTTCTTTTTGGGGCATTTTTTTAGAGAAAATTATGAAAACTGGCTTGGTGGGCTCCCGCAATTAATCTCAGGGGTCAACGTAACTCGGGTTGAAGCATATGTACTCAACCGGAGCAATAATACAGCGACGACAAGAAATTTTGTATCCTTAATGGACTTAGCTGAAGGTACTGATGTTTATAATGAATCTATTGGGAGTTTAAGAGGAGGCCCATCAAAAAACGGCGCCAACGATCTTTACCAAAATCTAATTTCCTTGCAGGGTGCACGTAGCCCAAATCTTATTAATGAATTATTAGAATCAAATTATGGCATGACCGAATCCACTGATTTTGTCAAAGTTACTACTGCGAGGAAGCTTGACTTAACCGAATACAATATCAATCGAGAATTGGGCTATATTTCTTTGATAAGAAAACTCCAAAATGATGAGGTTCTAGCAGTTTCCTATGAATATACTTACAATGGTCAAGTCTTTAAAGTAGGAGAATTATCTGAGGATTATCAAGGATTTGCAGATGAAGAGTTGATTTTTCTTAAAATGCTTCGTCCCAACAAGATCAATACACGCATACCCACTTGGGATCTGATGATGAAAAATGTCTATAATTTAAATGCGGGTCAGGTTCAGCAAGAGGGGTTTACTTTGAGAATACACTACAGAGATGATCGCACTGGAATCGATAATCCCTCATTGCATGAGGGCAGACTAACCAAAGACATCCCCTTGATCCAATTATTGGGTTTAGATCAACTCAATAGAAACAATGACCGTCAGAAAGATGGTAATTTTGACTACATCGAAGGGATAACTATTACGTCCAAGACGGGGATCATCATTTTTCCCGTTTTGGAGCCATTCGGGCCTAAATTAAAAAGTTATTTTGATCCAAGTTCGGAGGCAGAGCTCATTGATAAATATGTCTATGACACGCTTTATAGAAGCACTAGGTCAGATGCCGAACTGTCGGCTTCGAAAGACAAATATTTTATTTTAGGTAAATACAGCGGTAGTTCTACTTCTGAAATTTCCTTACCAGGAATAAATGTTGCTCCGGGCTCTGTGGTCGTGACGGCAGGAAACACTCCATTGACGGAAGGATTGGACTACACAGTTGATTATAATCTTGGCAGGGTAAGAATTTTGAATGATGGAATTATGAGTTCAGGCAAACAAATTCAAATTTCTTATGAAAAAGCGGATCTTTTTAATTTTCAGACCCGCTGGCTGACGGGGACCAATCTTGAATACGTTTTCAATGAGAATTTTAGAGTTGGAGGCACCTTGCTGCATCTAAATGAACGACCTGGAGGCAAGACCCGCTATGCCGTGGGTGACGAACCCAATAAAAACACAAAATATGGGTTTAATATAACTTATCAAGCAGAATCGAGATTGCTTACAAAAATGGTAGATGCCCTTCCGCTAATTAGCACTAAGGAAAAGTCAAATATTTCTTTTAATGCAGAATTTGCACAATTGATTCCAGGAACTTCCAATTTGGTAGAAGGTGAAGGTACCTCTTACATAGATGATTTTGAAAGTGCCCTTACTTATGGGGGAAATCTTCAATCCTGGTCAGGATGGAAATTGGCCTCAACACCGAGTACTGTTGAAAATAAGTTCGAAGTGCCTAGTCCAGACAAGGGTAATTTGGGTGTTAATTATAAGCGAGCGAGATTGGCTTGGTATACCGTTGATAATAGTGTTTTTTATAGTGCCGTTGGAGGAAGACGGCCAGAGAATTTAGCACAAGAGGATCTTGAAAATCACTACGAGCGAATTGTTTACCCGCAGGAGATTCACCAGCAGCAAGATCGCACCCTTATTACCACCAATGAAAATATTTTTGATATTGCCTATTTCCCTCATGAGCGAGGACCCTATAATTATAGTCCCAATTTGGACGGCAATGGATTGCTGATCAACCCCAAAGAAAATTGGGGTGGGATTACCAATCACATCAGTAGTGAGGTGGATTTTGACAAAACTAATGTGGAATACATTGAATTTTGGTTAATGGACCCCTTTATAGGATATGATGATGGGAACCCCAATGGAAGGGTATTGGATGGGCGATTTAATGAGATCAATACTACCGGAGGAAATGCGGTGTTTAATTTGGGGAGTATTTCAGAGGATTATATGAAGGATGGACGACATGGATTCGAAAATGGACTACCCTCGGATGGAAATGTCGCTAGCGCAATAGCCAATGAATGGGGGTATGTGACACAGGAGCAATTCTTAACGGATCAGTTCGAGAATTCGCAGGCAAGTCGTACCCACCAGGATGTGGGGCTGGATGGCTTGAAAAATGATGATGAAGCAATATATTTCAAAGATTATATTGACCAACTCAATCTCAGTAGTTCGGCATTAAATGATATTTTGAAAGACCCCTCAGGAGACAATTTCAAATACTATTTGAATGACGAATACGACCAAGTCAATGCCAAAATTGTTCAGCGATACAAAAATTACAATGGGCAAGAGGGCAATTCGCCTGTTACTTCTTCTCAGTTTTCGGAGGGAAACAGTGCGACGCCAGATAATGAGGACATTAATCGTGACAATACGGTGGCTAGTCTTGAGGCGTATTATGAATATCAGCTCAATTTAAAGCCGGGAGGTCTTGAAGTAGGTAAGCAACATATAGTAGAGAAAGTTATAGGAAGAAATGGAGAAGCCGACTGGTATCTTTTTAGGGTTCCTGTTAAAAATCCTGATCGTATAGTTGGATCAATTGATGGATTTAAATCCATTCAATACATAAGAATGTATTTAACTGGATTTAGTCAGCCAGTGGTCTTGCGGATGTCTAGTTTTCGACTAATAGGCAACAAGTGGCGTAAATATCAGGGAAATTTATTCGAGAAGGGCTTGAACGAAGTGCCTGAAATCACTACATCAGATTTCCAGGTATCTGTGGTTAATGTTGAAGAAAATAGCGTAGGGAGTGATCAAGCCCCTGCCTATGTAGTGCCTCCTGGACTTGCTCGTGATAGGGACAATACTACTTTTATGAATAGGCGTGAGAATGAGCAATCTCTACAAATTTGTGTAGAGGATTTGGCAGATAAAGATTCGCGTGCTGTTTACAAAGCTGTAAGTTATGATTTGATCAATTATGGCCGACTTAAATTGTTTTTTTCTGCCCATGCCTATCTGGAATCAAATCTTAGAGATGATGAAGTATCCGCGTTTTTGCGATTTGGCACTGATTATGATGAGAACTATTACGAGATTGAATTACCCCTAAAAATCACTCAAACCAACACAGGTGTCACGGGGGAAGAGCTCCGCCGTATTGTTTGGCCTCAAGAAAATGAAATTGATTTGGCGATCAATGAAATCTTGACATTAAAGTCAACGCGTAATCGAATGAATCTGGACATCCAGGTGCCTTACACACAAAAATCAAACGACGGCAAATATGAGTTGACCATAAAGGGTAGACCCGAATTAAGTTCTGTTCTCACGATGATGATAGGTGTAAGGAATTTAGGTAGTGATGATCGAGAGGATAAGTCGGTATGCTTATGGATCAATGAATTGAGAGTAACTGACTTTGACAAGCAAAATGGATGGGCAGCAAATGCTCGGTTAAATGCCAAATTAGCTGATTTAGGAACAGTGAGTGCCTCAACTCGTTATACTTCGAATGGCTTTGGATCTATCCAACAACGGATCTCTGAACGGACACGTCAGGAAAAAATACAATATGATGTCAATGCGACGATAAATTTGGATAAATTCCTTTTTCCTGAAAAAACTGGATTGAAAATACCAGTTTATGCAAGCATTGAGCAGTCAAGGGCGACGCCGAAATTTGATCCTTTGGATCCCGACATCCCTCTTGAGGCATCTCTTGAAAGTTTTGACTCTGAAAAGGACAAGTCAGCCTACAAGGTCTTGGTCGAAGATAGATCCACAAGACGCAGTTTAAATTTTACTAATGTCAGAAAGGATAAGGTAAATACGGAGTCAGCGAGTAACATTTATGACATAGAAAATTTCGCTATATCCTATGCCTTTAGCGATCAAAATACCACCAATATCAATACCCAACGCCTTTATCATAAATCAACCAGCGCCGGCCTATCTTATAATTTTTCTCCCAAAGGAGTATTAATTGAGCCGTTTTCAAAGAATAAAAACTTATCAAGTCCCTATTTAAAAATGATTAAGGACATTAATTTTTCCCTACTGCCTAGCAGCCTTACCTTCAGAGGAGATTTGAATCGAAATTTCGTTCATACCCAGCTCTATAATGCCAGATTAACTACAGATGGGATCGATCCGTATTATGAGCGATTATTTACCTTTAACAGAAATTACGGTTTAAGGTGGAATTTATTCAAGGCGATGAGCTTTGACTACTCGGCGCGGGCAAATGCCGTTATTGACGAATCTGATGATTTTGTAGAAGGAGATATCAACACGAAATATGAGCGCGATTACATCTTAGATCAAGTGCTTGCACTCGGCAGAATGAAAACATATTCGCAAACTGCTTCATTAAATTTAAAATTGCCTTTTGACAAATTGCCCTTCACGGATTGGCTCAATTCTGACGTCAGGTATGCCGTTAGCTATGGTTGGACATCAGGATCCCTTAATCAGGTAGATTCTTTAGGAAATTCATTTGGCAATATAATTAATAATTCAAGAGACCGATCCATAACTGGGAAGATTGATATGGTAAAGCTCTATAACAAAGTCACGTTTTTAAAGGCCATTAACACCCCAGCAAGAAGTAATAGAAGTACGGCCTCCAATGCCGATAGCGTGAAGAACAATACTGCGGCTAATCTAGGAAAGGGACTGTTAAGGTTAATGATGTCTGTTAGATCAATCAATATGACATATGGCATAAAAGAAAACACTAGTTTGTCAGGCTTTTTACCAAATCCTAGTATCATGGGGATGGATTCACTTTGGTCAGCTCCGGGCTGGGGTTTTCTCTTAGGAGAACAAGATGCGGATATCCGGTTAAGAGCCGCTGAAAACGGATGGATTACCCAATCTACTTTTTTGACTTCCCCATTTATGCAATCCGATGCCAGAGATTTGACTTTTAATAGCTCAATTGAGCCATTAAAAAGCTTAAAAATTCAGTTAAATGCAAAAAGAACTAGTACGGGCCGCTATCAAGAGATTTTCAGGTTTAATTCAACTATTGATGATTTTAATTCATTGACACCCTCTAGATCAGGAAGTTATAGTATCACTTACCTAACGCTTCAAACAGCTTTTGAAAAGCAAATAAAAATCGCGAATGGTCAGCGATTTGAACAATCCCCAGCATTTGAACAATTCAAATCAAATATTGACATCATGTATTCAAGAATATCAAATACTTTGGAGGCGAGTGGCCTATCAAATCGATATGACACCATAAGTCAAGACGTGTTGGTTCCGGCATTTTTAGCTGCGTATACGGGAGCAGATGCAGCGACGACGAGTACAAGGGTTCTGCCATCAATACCGATACCCAATTGGCGTATCGATTTTGCCGGACTGTCTCAATTACCGGGTCTTAAGGATATATTCACCTCAATTAATATTACACATAGTTATCGCTCTGTATTTAACATAAATAATTACTCCAATTCTTTGCTCTATGGAGAAAACATGACTTTGGACAATCAAGTTATGGATTATCCATTGGCTTCTTTGGCTGATAGTATTACAGGAAAGTTGGTTCCTGTATATATTTTAAATCAAGTATCGATTCTAGAGCAATTTGCTCCACTCATAGGGGTAAGTGTTAAAACTAAGAAAAATCTGAGCGCGAGTGTCAATTATAAGCGTGATCGAAATTTAGCATTGAATCTATCAAATGCACAGGTAACCGAAACCCTCAATAGTGGAGCTTCAGTAGACGTCGGATGGACCAAGGCAGACTTGATATTGCCCTTTAAGACCAAAGGAAGAACCATTAGCATTAAAAATGATATTACCTTTAGATTGGCGATGACTCTGCGTGATTCTAAAACGGTCCAACGTAAATTACAAGATACGGACGCAGAGACAGAAAATAAAATCACCAATGGCAATAAGGGATTTCAAATCAGGCCGTCGATTGCTTATAAGCTTAATAAACAATTAGATTTGACCATGTATTTTGAAAAAAACACGACAAACCCACTGGTTGGATCTTATCTGAGAGCTACCACCTCCTTTGGTGTACAATTGAGGTTTAATCTTGCACAATAATAAACTTTAAGCGTATTTTGTCAGCAGAAAACAGGTAGGTCTTTAAAAAAAGAAAATAATGAACATTCCCAAAGAATTATTGTACACCAGAGATCACGAATGGATCAAGATCGATGGAGATATTGCTACGGTAGGCATTACCGATTTTGCTCAAGGAGAACTAGGAGACATTGTTTATGTAGAGATTGAAACCATCGGCGAAACGTTAGAAGCTGAGGCCGTATTTGGTTCTGTCGAAGCGGTAAAAACAGTTTCAGACTTAATGATGCCGATTACCGGGGAGCTATTATCGTTGAATGAAGAATTGGAAGCTAATCCGGAATTAATTAATACCGATCCTTATGGAGCGGGTTGGATGGTCAAGATCAAAGTTCAGGACAAAGTAGCCAATTTATTAACATTTGCTGAGTATAGTGCATTGATTGGAGGTTAGCCGTTTTAGCTTACCGATCACATAAAATTGAGAATAAAAGTAAGATCACAGATATTTTTTTTTCTTATTGATTAAATTTCCTTTAATGTTGTAAGCTGCAAAGTTTGAGGAACTGATCAAAATGCAGAAGTCAATTGAAATCGATAATATTTAGTGTTAAGCTAAAGAAAAGTTTGAAATAAATTATTTATATGGAATTAAAGAAAAATCCTAAACATGACCTGACAAAAATGTCGAGCATGTTTCTTAATCTTGGACTTACGATAAGCTTGGCGCTGATAATTTTCGCGTTTGAATACAAAACGTATGATGATACAGGGCTCCTTGATCTAGGTATGGTGCAAGATGATTTTGAAGATTTAATGGAGATACCACCAACAGAGCAGCCGCCGCCGCCGCCACCAAAAATTCAGCTACCTGAGATCATAGAGGTGCCTGACGAAGAGGAAATCGAAGAGGAAATCGACTTAGAATTGGATCTTGAAGTTACGGAAGAAGAAGTGGTCGAAGATTTCGTTTTTGAAGAAGCGCCAGAGGAAGAGGTAGATGAGGTGTTTACAATAGTGGAAGATCAGCCGGCATTTCCTGGGGGGACCTCTGCTTTCTATAAGTTTGTCGGAGATAACATGACCTACCCATCCCAAGCAAGGCGAATGGGCATTGAAGGACGAGTTTTTATTCAGTTCGTAGTTGACAAGGATGGGAGCGTAACTGAAGTTAAGGCAGTTAAGGGAATCGGAGCGGGTTGTGACGAAGAAGCTGAGCGCGTATTGAAATCCTCCCCGAAGTGGACACCTGGCAAGCAGCGAGGTAGAAGCGTTAAAGTGCGAATGGTACTTCCCATTATCTTTAAGCTGAATAATTGATATTTTAAAGAAATTGAAAAGCTCGTCAAAAAATGGCGAGCTTTTTTTTTGTCAAGGGGTCAAAAATATTCATAATTCATACCTATCTTGATCTTTTTAAAAAGCAGGAAATAGGTATATCCGATCAAATCAGAAAATCAATGAATGACTTTAGACTACAAATAAGTCAAGGGTTGACTTCCTTTCTTCCTCCCGCGCGGCTTCCAGACCCACATGTTAGCCATGCCCCTAAAAGAAAAGACATATTAACCAATACCGAGAAAAAATTGGCTTTGAGAAATGCACTTAGATATTTTCCAGCAGAATGGCACGTTGACTTATTGCCTGAGTTCCATAAGGAATTAACCGAATATGGCAGAATTTATATGTACAGATTCATGCCATCATATAAAATGTACGCACGCCCAATTGATCAATACCCTGCCAAAACCACTCAGGCAGCTGCAATCATGCATATGATACAAAACAACTTGGATCCAAATGTCGCCCAACACCCAGAGGAATTGATTACCTATGGCGGCAATGGAGCGGTATTTCAGAATTGGGCTCAATACTTACTGACGATGCAATATTTGAGCGAAATGACGGACGCGCAAACCTTACATATGTATTCTGGTCATCCTATGGGGTTATTCCCCTCATCCAAATCAGCTCCTAGAGTAGTAGTGACCAATGGGATGATGGTACCCAATTATTCGAAACCGGATGATCTTGAAAAATTTAATGCCTTGGGAGTGACTCAATATGGTCAAATGACGGCTGGTTCTTACATGTATATTGGACCACAAGGAATTGTGCACGGCACCACGCTTACCTTGCTTAATGGATTCAGGAAAATATTGCCTAAAGGGGTGGGGCCGAGAGGAAAATTATTTCTGACAGCGGGGCTAGGGGGTATGAGTGGAGCACAACCAAAGGCAGGAAATATAGCAGAATGCATTACCGTTTGCGCAGAAGTCAATCCAGATGCGGCAAGAAAAAGATACGATCAAGGATGGGTTGATGAAATCATAGAGGATCTCGATGAACTCGTACTTAGAGTTGTTCGGGCCAAAGAAGGGCTGGAGATTGTGTCGATTGCTTATGTGGGAAATGTGGTAGACGTTTGGGAGCGATTTTACGAAAAAGAACTTTTTGTTGAATTGGGATCTGATCAAACTTCCTTACATAATCCATGGTCTGGGGGATATTATCCTGTAGGATTGACCTTTGACAAAGCCAATGCGTTAATCAAAACTGATCCGGAGAAATTTAAGCAAGAAGTTCAATCAACTTTAAGAAGACACGCGAAGGCCATAAATTCTCATGTTCAGAGAGGAACTTACTTCTTTGATTATGGAAATGCATTCTTATTAGAGGCTTCTAGAGCGGGGGCGGATGTGATGACAGCGGATGGATTAACATTTAAATATCGATCCTATGTTCAGGATATTTTAGGTCCGATGTGCTTTGACTATGGGTTTGGTCCTTTCCGATGGGTATGTACCTCTGCAGATCCAGCAGATTTAGCGAAAACTGATGCGCTTGCATTGCGCACCATGCTGGTCCTTATGGCTGAGTCGCCTCCTCAAATCGTTCAGCAAATGCAAGATAATGTACAATGGATTCGGGAAGCCCAAAAAAATAATTTGGTAGTAGGTTCTCAGGCAAGAATTTTATATGCAGATGCAGAGGGTCGAATGGCCATAGCCAAAGCATTCAATGAGGCCATTAAGTCGGGGGAAATTTCAGCCCCTATTGTTTTGGGACGAGATCATCACGATGTGAGTGGTACCGATTCACCTTATAGAGAAACAAGTAATATTTATGATGGGAGTCAATTTACGGCAGACATGGCCATTCAAAATGTCATTGGCGATAGTTTTAGGGGAGCTACTTGGGTCTCTATTCACAATGGAGGGGGCGTAGGATGGGGAGAGGTAATTAATGGGGGATTCGGAATGTTGTTAGATGGCAGTCAAGAAGCTGAAGAAAAGCTCAAGAGTATGTTGTTTTTTGATGTTAATAATGGAATTGCGCGTAGAAGCTGGGCAAGAAATGAGGAGGCAATTTTTGCCATCAAAAGAGCAATGCTCAAGACACCAGAATTAAAAATCACCTTACCCAATAATGTCAGTGACACCTTACTGGATCAAATTTAAACGGCGTTTATATTTATTCAGTTAACGAGCGATTGAGTGAAATTCCGTGGTCATTGGCTGCTAAGTTTGCCGTTTTGACAAGTTGACCTGAGGTAATCAGTCCATGACCGATTTTAATATCATGACCAAAAATACGGTCTTCCTCCGCGTGATCAATTTGTGATCGGATCAAGGAATGACACTGATCTAAGATCGGTCCAGATTTTAGCGGTTTATGATAATCGAATGCCTGGGCTGCACAAATTAGTTCAATTGCCAGAATATTTTCAAGATTGTCTAAAATCATATTCAGTTTGCGACCGCTTATAGAGCCCATACTCACATGGTCTTCCTGGCCCAATGAAGTTGGTATACTGTCAGCGCTGGCAGGCCAGCAAAGACCTTTATTTTCGCTCGCAAGGGCAGCCGAAGTGTACTGTGGAATCATGAATCCTGAATTGATCCCGGTATTTTTCATTAATAGTCTAGGTAATCCTCCATTTTTACCTTCGAGTAGTAAGTAAGTCCGGCGATCAGAGATGTTACCAATTTCAGAAGCAGCTAATCCAGCATAATCCAAAGGAAGTGCAAGTAATTGTCCATGAAAATTCCCGCCACTAATAGATTCTTCGGCACTTAGAATGATGGGATTATCTGTTACTGAATTTAATTCGGTAGTGACTAATTGATTCAAATGGGCCCAAGCGTTCCTCGATGCCCCATGTACTTGTGGGATGCATCTTAAGGAATATGGATCCTGCACTCGGCCACAATTTTTATGAGATTCAACCATTTCAGACCCACGAAGTAGCACCGTCATGCGATAAGCCACGTGTTGAGAACCTTCAAAAGGCCTTAGTTTATGTAATTCCTCTTTGAATGGAGAAACAGAGCCTAATAAGCCTTCTAACGACATAGCTCCTATAATGTCGGCTGCCTCGAGACAATTGAAAAGACGACTCACGCCAAGTACGGCATAAGCGAGAATAAATTGCGTTCCGTTGATTAGTGCTAAACCTTCTTTAGGCCCTAAAGAAATAGGTGTCAATTGGTGTAACTGCTGCATAGCTATCACCGCTAATTTTTCTCCCGCTACTTTAACTTCTCCAAATCCGATCAATGGAAGGAAAAGATGAGCTAGTGGGGCCAAGTCTCCTGATGCGCCTACAGAGCCTTGAGAGGGGACGATGGGTGTTATTTGGTTATTGATAAAGTATAAAATTCTTTCGAGTACAGCCAAAGAGATCCCCGAATACCCCATACTTAGGGCGTGTACTTTGGTAATCATCATTAAGCGCGAAATAATTTCGGGAACTTCTGGCCCCACACCTACACTATGGCTTTTGAGAATATTTTCTTGAAGTAATTTGATTTGCTCTTTTGATATTTTAGAATCACAGAGCGGCCCAAAGCCAGTGTTAATTCCATAAACAGTTTTTTCACTTTCGGCAATTAGCAGGGTATTTTTATGGCTTAAATTAATGTTAACTTTTGCCCTTTCACCAATGGCACATCCGATTTCACCATTAGCGATTTGAAGGGCCACGGTGGGGGTCAGTAGATCTTCTCCAAAGTAAAATGTCGTCATACGTTAAATTTTAATATCAAAGCCATTCTTTAGAATTAGCCATTCTTTTTCGTTGTTCCAAATAATACATTTGAGCAAAAGTATTCATCTCCTTTTCGGGAAGCAATTCTCTGAGTCGCATATAGGCCGTATCGGCATATTCAGGTACCCCCAATTGAATGGCAGTAAAACAATACATTTTTAATATTGGCACCGAATATGGATTAAGTTCTATAGCGTCAATCAGTAAATCGTACTTTTTCTGTAAATCGATCGTGGGGTCATCCATTATTTTTATCATGGGCCATTCGTTAAATGCATTCATGCCTACTTCTTCCCAATCGTAAGCTGTATCTAGATAATTCTCATAAAATGATTTTTCTGCTGGATTCACTAAGGTAATTAGGAGATCCATTTTATCGGTTATATCTTCAATATGTCCGGCATCTAATGTGGTTTCAACGTATCTTTTCCAAATGCTCCGTAAATCATTAGTTGAGATAAGTGAAATTTGTTCCAAGGAGGTCCAATTAAATTCTTCTGGGCGGTAATAGTAATAAGCTACACTTTGGTTATTCAGCCCTTCTATTATGGGCATTATGCTGTTTGTTAATTGGTTATTTGAAGAATCTATAGCCAGAATGCTTTTAAGCGAGTTTTTTGATAGCGACCAGTTCTGGGCTTCTAGTCCAGCAATCATCAGGTTGTAATCGCTCATCAGCACCCCATATCTTTTTGCTTTAATAAAAAAATCAATAGCCAATTTGGGAGCCCCTTGATGTAATGCCAATTTCCCCATTTGCTCAAAAATAAGGCCTTTACCCAGAGCATCAGATAATGTACTTGCGGCATCCAATTTTTTAAAAGCATCATTTGCGTAACCGGCAAGAAAGAGACCAATGGCTTGTGAGTTAAGTATTTCACGATTCCAATCTCCGGATTTATTCGTAGACAAAATCTTATCCGATTGTATATGAAGTGCGATGCTATCGCCAAGTAAGTTCGCATTGATAAGAAGTGCAGCCGTATGGAGCGTAAAAGGTTCCAATTCAGTGGGACTCAATTTTGGGTTGAAGGAAGTTTTTGAGCGAAGGTTACTGCCGAGCATGTTTACTTTTAGAGGGATGGTTGCCGTCAGATAGTTTTCACTGTCCCACTCAGGAGTACCCATGAACCAGGTGTTTACTAAAATAGCTTGATTCCATTGATCCGTAGGACCTGCATTTTCAAGTATTTGGCGTGCGCTATGTTGATTTCCATTTTCAAAATAGCGGACTGCTAGGTTATTTTGGATTTCACCAGAATTAAAAAAATCAGATTGCGCTTTGTTTAAAACACCAATAGCACTGGTAGTTTCTTCTTTTTTGCTGTAGGCATCTGCAGTATTGAGATAAGCAAATTCGGAGGGATTTCTTTTGGTGGATCGATTGAAATGATATAAACTCTTATCGATGTTTCCTTTTTTCAGATAGTAATCACCTAGTTGATAATGGGAATGGTGACTATCCCAAGCAAAAACACTGCCCTGTCTAAAATATTCCATTGCGAGCGGCAACTCACCACTTGCCTTAAAATAGTCACCGCTATAGTTATATTCGGCACCAACTAATTTCTTATATGCAATTTTATCCGCGATTAGAAAAACGGCCAATATCAAGATGAGGCCAGCGATTTTTGAAGTAATATAAGGAAAGCTTTGCTCAGTATAAACCACTTTATAGACTTGTAAGCCCCTTACGAGTGGGTCAATAAAGTTGACAATTAAATAAATAAAAAAGATGCCCCCAAATCCCAAATGGGCATAGATGATAAAATAGTTCATGGCATCATAATGGGCATCATTGCCATACGCCGCACCCAAATTGAGATGGACCAAAGCGATGCTGCCAATTAATAAAAAAAACCAAGTAATCTCAAAATCCTTATTCAAAAACTGATTGAACATAAACTGCTTGAATTGGATGGTATAAAGAGCAACTAGTGCGGAGGCATACATCAAGTAATACGGATTGATAATATCAAATTCAAAATCAATGAGTCCTGCCTTTCTTGACCAAAACAATCCCAGCGCACCTAGATAAACCCCTCCAAAAACGATCAGATGCTTTTCATTATTTGCGGATCCTCGTGTTTTGGTGAGCACGTAAAGCAATCCAAAGAGGAGTTCTTCAGAAATAAATAGGACGAAAAAAAACGTTAGTGCGGCTATTCCTAGATGAGTCCTCGCAATAGACCATTCTAGCAGCAATGGATTTTGTAGGTTGCAAATCGCAAGAAAAAGCCCTGTAATAATTGAGATTATCCCCCATTTTATTAAAAAAGAGGGTTTGTTATTGAACGAATGGAAATAATAAGTCGGCCCGAGCACCAACAATACCCACCCAATGGTCACCCATTTGGCACCCTCCTTAGATCCGAAAATGCCCAAGGAATCAAGATCCATATAATTGAGAAAAAGAATGACTATCCCCGAGAAGATAAAGAACCAAAAGCTTTTTAAATGCGTACTGAAGGCCAACAGCCCACAACTACCTATCCATATCAAAAGCATTAAAAGGACTCCAATGGGTCTAGTTTGCGTCACGCTACTACCCAAAAATACTTCGGTGATAAAGTTGACGGGCGCTGAAATAGTAAAGTTAAATGGACCTTTATCAAACGTTAGCAATTCGGTCATCTCTTTGTGGAGTGAACTGGTTAGTTCCCAATTTAGATAAAGATGGGCGCCAAAATACTGAAAACAACCCAGCGTAATCAACAGGAGTAGAAATACCCCAATTAATATCTTGGCGATGCTATTATCATAGGGAGTCAAGGACATATTTTAATCGATAACTTTGGGAACTTTGAAGAATCCGGCGCCGTGATCCGGTGCGTTTTTTAGTAGGTCGTCATTTGAAAGTTCATTCTCGGCCTTATCGACTCTAAAAATATTTTCTTCAAAAGACATATGTGTCAAAGGCGCTATGCCCGTCGTATCTAATTCCTCCAGTTTTTTCACCCAAGTGATGATACGTTCCATGTCGGCGATAAGTGCTGTTTCTTTGCTTTGGTCCACCTCAATTCTTGACAAGTGGGCAAGTTTTTGAATGGTTGCTTTATCAATCTTCATAGTCTGCTCAAAGTTAAGTAAAATCTTTCGTGGCATTTAACTCTGATTGAATAACCTCAAATACTTTGTTTTTCATTTTCAGAATTTCGTCTTCATTTTGTGATGCTGGCATGATAGGTGCGTGTAGCACGATCCTCATCTTTCCTGGAATAATATTAAACTCAACCTCATCAGGGATGATTTTGTGATTGTCAAGAAAGCTCACTGGTATGATAGGAATCTGCTTATCGACGGAAGCCCGAAAAGCGCCATCAAGAAAGGGCGTCATGAGCGGTAGGCTTTTGGTCTTAATACCTCCTTCAGGAAAAAAGCAAAGACTGAAGCCAGAATCAATGACTGATAAAGCTTTTTGTAAGCTTTCGGCCCTACTTTTCATACTTGATCTATTAACAGTGATATGAATCTTCCTGAACATATAGCCAAATAGCGGCACAGAAGCGATTGAATTTTTCCCTATGAATTTACTGTATATGGGAATACGGGCAATAGCTGGGATATCCAAATATGAAAAATGATTGGCGCACAAGATGTACTGTTGATTTTTTTTTAATTCAAAGCGAAGGTCCATAGATACCCTTAAAAAAATCAGTGGAAAATAGATTCGAGCCCATAGGTAATTGGTTTTTAGCGCGGTTCCATGCCATTTCTCGTTTTGAGCACAGATGAAAAACACAGGAAAAAAAATCAAAAATGTAATGATAAAAAGAAACGCCGCATAAGCAGTGAATAGGCGCGTAGCATTTTTTTTCATTTATAATGATCGTTTTATTTTGTGTGTAATTAAAAAAAGAATTTTATCTTGAAAATAGCTTGCCAAAGTTAAAGGATAATTTTCATGTCTACGAAAAGTATCTTTCGAAACAAAAATTCAGAGTTATTCGTAAATAATCAGTATTCAGCTAAAATAAGCTATGTTTTATCCGACCCACTTAAAATCGATTAACTTTGAATGTAACTTTAACATACGGTGTGCAGGACCGAAATTTACGTAAAACAGAATTTAACATTCGGAAATAGTCCAATTATCGGACTCATGTGATAGTCTAGAAATATTAAATCAGATAATCTTGGATTTACTTAACATTGAAAATATCAGTAAGGCTTATAGTGCCCATCAAGCATTATCGGCAATCAATCTAATCATACCTGAACAAAGTATTTTTGGATTATTGGGCCCAAATGGCGCGGGAAAAACGACTTTAATTCGAATCATCAACCGGATCATTCAGCAGGATTCAGGTAGGGTATTTTTAAGAGGTCAAGAGATGGATCATGAGCTGGTCAGGAAAATAGGCTATTTGCCTGAGGAGCGGGGGTTGTATAAAAAAATGAAGGTAGGAGAGCAATTAGTTTATTTGGCTCAATTGAAGGGACTTCCCCGTGTGGAGGCGGTAAAGCGGATCAAGCAGTGGTTAGAAAAATTAGCACTTCAAGATTGGTGGAATAAAAATGTAGAAGATTTGTCCAAGGGAATGGCACAAAAAGTGCAGTTTATTGCTACGGTGGTCCATGAGCCGACTTTATTGATCTTGGATGAACCTTTTTCCGGGTTTGATCCGATCAATGCAGACCTGATTAAGAATGAGATTTTAGAGTTAAGAGATCGGGGTGCGACCATTATATTTTCAACCCATCGAATGGAGTCTGTGGAAGAATTATGTGATCATATTGCCCTATTTAATCAATCTCAAAAAATATTGGATGGCCCCAAAAGGAAGATCAAAGAGCAGCATAAAAAAGGGTTGTATCAAATTACTTTTAAAGGGACTTTGGAGGCAAAAGAAGCTTTTTCAGTACAGCAACTTACCACAAATGAAGAGGGTTTGCAGCAGGCAGTTTTGAAATTCAATGAGGAGGCTAAGCCCAATGACTTGATTCAATTGTTAATCAAAGAAGTCGAATTGTATTCTTTTGCTGAGAAAATCCCTACCATTAATGAGATATTCATATCTAAAGTCACGACTGAATCATGAATAAAATCAATATTATCATCGCACGAGAATTTTTGACCAGGGTCAGGAAGAAGTCTTTTATTATCGCGAGTTTATTGGGCCCTATTATCATGGGTGCTGTTTTGTTCTTGCCAGCCTATTTTGCTATGAATAGTCAAGGATCCAAATCCTTTGTGGTGATCGATGAGAGTGAGCAAATGGGGACACTTTTTGTTTCAGATGAAGACATTGAGTACCGCTATGTCATCATGAGCTTAGAAGAGGCGAAAAGGGACCTTAGAGAAAATGATGCTGATGGATTGATCTATATTCCTGCTTTTAATGTGGAAGATCCGAAAGGATTTATCCTTTATGCCACATCTAACCAGAGTTTATCAACCATAAGCGATATTGAGCGAAAGATTGACAACTATATTGAAGAGATACGCTTAGAGGCATCCGGATTGGACAAAGCGATTATCGATTCATTTAAGGTCAATATAGAGGTTAGCACGATTAACTTAAGTGAAACCGGGGCAGAGCAAGAAAGTAGCTCCGGAGCGGCCACGGTTATTGGATATATCGCTTCTATTTTGATTTATATGTTTGTTTTTATTTATGGAGCCATGTGTATGAGGGGCGTCATTGAAGAAAAGAACAGTCGAATTGTGGAGGTCATATTGTCATCAGTGAAGCCGTTTGAGTTGATGATGGGTAAAGTTATCGGTATCGCTATGGTAGGACTTACTCAATTTGTACTTTGGATTTTACTGACAGGTGCGGTAACTATGGGCGTTTCAGCGGTAATGGTGTCGGATGGCGCAGAAATGGCGCAAGTGGCTGCAGGAGACAATACTATTCAAATGGAACCTACCCTAATTGAAAATGCATTTTCTGCATTAGGAGCAGTGAATTTCCCATTGGTTATAGGGGCATTTTTGTTTTATTTCATTGGGGGGTATTTGTTGTATGGGGCACTGTTTGCGGCCATTGGATCTGCCTCAGATAGCGATGCCGACGCACAACAATTTATATTTCCCGTGACGGCGCCACTCATCGTTTCTATAATTTCATTGAGTATCGTATTGGAAGATCCTCATGGATCGATCGCATTTTGGATGTCTATAATTCCCTTTACCTCACCCATCATTATGATGATGAGAATTCCTTTTGGAGTGGCGCCATGGGAGTTGATTTTGTCTATGTCCATGTTGATCTTAGGCTTCCTTTTTACTTTGTGGATAGCGGGGCGCATTTATCGGGTCGGAATTTTAATGCACGGAACCAAGGTGAACTGGAAAATTTTAGCCAAATGGTTTATGACCAGTGATGAAATGTAGAATATATATATTTTAAAAATTCTCTTTTATTCAGATAGGTGGCGAGTAAGTGAACGGCTGCATCTCGAAGGTCATAGCTCGTATATCCGGATGCGATAAGCAGAATGCTGTTTTTTTATTGATACAGTGTTCATAATATGAAAATTAGCCCAAAGCGAGATTATTGCTAAATCCGTATATTTTCTTTAGGCCAGTATTATGGGTTCCGAATTTTAGTCTTCCAGCTTTTCGTATTGAATACTTTTAAGTAGTTACTTGACATCTTTATAGGAAAGGGTCAGAAAAGAAATTCCCCAAAAGGCAAGTATATAAATTCCCGCAATCATCAAGCTTGTATTTAATGGAATGGCGTCTACAAGAACGGCAACTTGAATACCCTTAGGAGTAGGAACAGGGGTCAGGTTAGAAATAATTTCCAAAGGTAAAAATTGAGCGATGGCGTCAGGCACTAAATAGCTTAAAACGGACTCGAAAAATATAGAAAAGGTAAACATGATTATGGCTAGAGCAGAAGAACGAATGACTATAGCTATTATTAATCCAAGCGACATGTAGCCTAAGGATTGAACAAAGTATATAAGCAAGTATTTAATATCCGTTAAGAATGAGCCATCGCTTCCTGACACAAACCCAAGGATTCCGACAATTAAGAATAAATAAAATGTTGTTAAAAACGAAAAGGAACTACTTAAAAGAATTTTGGATAGAATAAAATCTGATTTACTTTGACCATCAATTACGTGTTGTCTAAACGTTTTAAAAGAAAATTCATTGCAGACCAAAATAACCAACAACATCCCTATTAACAAGTTAAACCAACTGGCGATATAGGTAATGTTATTCCATACCTCTGGGAAATGATAAATGGCAGTAAAATCTATAGGGAAAGAATCTAATTTAATTTGCCCTAATCCATAAAAGAAAAACGGAGTAAAAAAGAAAAACAATCCAAAAATTACCCAGAAGGTGGAATAAGGAATTATTTTTTTGTACTCTATTTTGAGGAGTTTTAACATTTATTTTATTAATTCTAAAAAGTTACTTTCTAAATCAGATTTCTGAATACTAATTTCAGAAACCACAATA